>Ga0099824_1009274_pt1 | contig 12179 bp, 6 predicted proteins | sample SiratrowhiteBW_FD_76837 | JGI IMG/M metagenome (GOLD analysis project Ga0099824, IMG submission 76837) | Root nodule microbial communities of legume samples collected from California, USA - Siratro white BW | ecosystem: Host-associated > Plants > Roots > Nodule | place: USA: California... | reverse complement strand
TTTTATAAATATTTTAAAAGATAAATTTTTTTTTTTAATCCTGAAATGCTAGACAATAAAATAAAAAATTAACTGAAAATGGAAAAAAAAAAAAAAAAAAAAAACAAAAACTATTATTTGTGCATTAGAGAAAAAAATGTGAACATACACTTAAATGAACAATAGGCCTAAAAAGGCTGACACAAAAGATAAAACTGTCAAAAGAAACACAAACTTAATATTATTATCTAAATTTACCTACTAACCAATTCTCATCTACTTTACCAATTCTCATTTACTTTCACTATTATCAAAGTGTTTTTTATAAACGCACAGAAAATATTAACGGTAAACCCTAAACCCTACCGAAGTTATTTTCAAGAAAACACAATAGCAAAACTTGTCTATTTCATTCGAAAAGAACGGTGTTGAGTTTGTTATCGAACGACTCTTCGCAAAAATATAGACAACATTCGATATTTCATATTTTTTCATAAAAAAATCTTCACATTGTCTACCAATAAAATTGTATTTCATATTTTTGAAGACAGTAAAACTCCAGTGTAACTTTAAAATTTAGAAATAGCATTTGTAAGAGACATTTATGACCCTAGCCGAGAGACACATGGCCTTAGATTGTAGGTAAAATTATCCTAGTAAAGTTCCCTTCCCGGGATAAGAGGTACAAACTAGATTTATGAAAAAGTAGGAAAGGAGGAACAGGAAAATTGTTGGGTCAAAGCGGGGTCGTTAGCATGTTTCGAGGGACGAGCCTTTCCATCACTTCCTGTTTGTGTTTGAAACCGAAACTAAAAACAAACACTACAAATATGCAGGCACTTCACAGCCGCCAAGGTATGCACTCACACTTTTGTTTCACATTAACCTACCCTAACTTTCCTTTAACTCCTTCTTCTTCTCTCTCTCTACCTGTAAGTTATTTCTCATTCCCTCTGTTATTAAACGCCTTTTTTTTTTTTTTTTCCTTTTTCTTTTTTCTTTTCCTCTTTTTTTTTCTGGATATACTACAACCTCCATGGCGCTTGTTTTTGAGGTTTGCCAAAGGCGCATTGTCTCGTTTTTTATTCTACTGAGATTTTGTCTTTGTTGTTGAATCAAATTGAATTTTGTTATTCTGGTTTTGTGTGTTTTTTTTTTTTTTTTCCTTTTCAATGTTTGAATGAGCAGTGTCTTGATGGATGCAATAACAGATAATATATGTCCACGTGTTTGTCGTGTTTGCTAGTGCATGATGTTTTAACAGTTTTATCCTGCTATTTACTCAGGTTCTTGGCAGATACAACCGTGCTCGCGCTGCTCGGTTGACGCTTCCTCATCATGTGTGCCAGACTCCTTTGTTTATGCCTGTGGGCACGCAAGGTCAAACTTCAAACTTCTTGATTCTTCCTGATTCTTCCTGTTTGGTTGCTGCTGCAATGCGATAAATAAATTTTTTCTAGTGCTTTATGTTCTCCTTAGAACTTTGCTTGCACTGAGAAAACAAGGTTCATTTTTTGAATGAGTTCCCAACTGGCTAAAGTATTTTTGGGTTCAGTTTGGTCTGCTTAGTTCAATTCTAGAAAGTTTCACTCAGTCCAGTGTTTTTCTTAACCAAAATGTTTCTTCTTTTAGTCTACTGCGTTAATTTAATTTGGTCACCCGTGGCAATCTAATCTAATAAAAACACATCTTAAGTGATCAAAGTGAAACCTTTTATATTTAGGGGACCAAACTGGAACAAAAATTTAGATGAAAGATTTTAGCTGTTCCCAAATTGTTTCCGCTTTAATTGTAACACAATACTCAATTTATGTTTCTTTTTCTGAAGTGAATTATTTTCTTATGATTATTGCTTGTCCATGGAAAACACTATATTAAATGTTGGTATTTGCATTGTTTGATGTGATTGTCTTGGTTTGTAAGGAATTTGGTGCATTGCTTGTGATTTACTTGAGATGCTTCGATTTTGTCTTATAGATGGGATTTTTGAATGATCAGGAACAATAAAGGGATTGACAAATAGCCAGCTTGAGGATATAGGTTGTCAAATAATACTTGGAAATACTTATCACTTGGCCCTTCGACCTACTTCTGAGCTTCTTGATGAAGTTGGTGGCCTTCATAATTTTATGAATTGGCAACGTGGTCTGCTTACAGACTCTGGTGGCTTTCAAATGGTAGTTCATGACCTTATGTATATTTAGTTCTAGTTTTCATTAGCATTGCATGTACTGTTGTGATTTCTAACATTTTAGCAACCGTACTATTACCTTTCATCCTGAATAATTTAGAGTAATATATTATGTCATTTAGTGCGTAACCTTACAAAATGAAGAACATATGTAACTTTTAAGAGAAGTGATGAAAGTAACTCATCAGAAATGAACGGTGAGAATAGGCTTAACAACAAAAATATGTTATGTGATTTAACAATACTATACATTTGTTGATTGATAATAATGTTCAGGATCCGTGTTAAATGAATTCATTTCTGGTTCACTGATGTTTTAGGTTTCGCTGTTGCATCTTGCTGATATCACGGAAAAAGGTGTGACATTTCAGGTATTTTTTTCCCTTTTGAAGATATAGACAATATTTCAAAAGTGTGTTCTGCTTCACTGGTGATCAGTGTTCTGAAATCTGGTTTGTGTCCATGTCTTCGAAACTGCTAACTTTGACTGCATACCAGTTTTATTAAACCCTAAACCGCCTAAATCATTTCTAACCCACAAAACAGTGAAAACTGGTTAAACTTTCTAAAACTGGAGAGTTGGATTAGTTTAGACTTCTAAAAAATTGCCTAGTTCTCTGCCAAACTGAAAATTGTGCTTAACTGGATCAAACATGGACGGAGTTTTAAATTTTTCTAGTATTCCATATTGATTTCAGGTTTTATAGTCCAAAATTGTTAAAAAATTCTAGAGAAATTGAAAGAAAAAGAAATGACTTATCAATATATATTTACTTATTTAGTCTCATACTTCTGGTTTACTAATACACTCTCACACATTAATATACAGATAACTACATATTATATATGATGCATGTTGACCCGTTATGTTTTTTAAATTCAGGTATACATGTAGTTTATCCATGGATAATGGCCTCCATTGCCAGTCTGAATACCTGTTAATGTAACTAGGGATGGATACAGGGGAAACACTACCCACACTCACATCCACCCCCATTTACATCCCTTGGAGGCATGATAGGATAATATTAAAGTGTTTTTTCCCTTGCATTTTGCAATTAATGGAATAGTGGTTGTCATTTTACAATCAATTGATTGCATTTATTTGATTGATTTTTCAATAAAAGAATTTACATTCAGTAATGGTTTATGGAATTATTGTAATGAAGTATATGGCCATCTTTTATTATTTGTATTATTGCAACAAAAGTTATTCTCTTGATGCAGTCACCAGTTGATGGAAAACCAATGCTTCTAACACCTGAGGAATCAATCCAAATCCAAGTAAGTAAAATGCCTTTCTCTATGTTTTTCTTTTAATTTTATCTGGGTGCCTTCTTTTTGCTCGAATTAGTATGTTGTGTTTAAAATGTATAGGAAATCACGGTAGTCTGCATAATGTGATTTTGCTTTTAAATAAAATATTTCGTTGTTTTAAATTAGTCATTTCTACAGTTTTTCCAAATTGAGGGAGGGTTCATATTTCTTTAGAACTTCCATTAACATTTGGAATTTAGTCCTTATATAAAGGTTTTGTCCTTTATCTTTCTTTTCCATTTCTCCCTTGTGCATATTTTGCTGTTCTTATCTACTCTTCATTCATCTTTCTCACTATTAGTTTATAGAGAGATATTACAAATGACAATTCAAGACAGCCTGTAATACTTTGCAGGTTACTATCAATGGAACGTGACTACTCATTGTAAATCATTCAAAATTTTGTTTATGTTCTTAAGATATTTCTTTCTTTCTATACACGGAAAAGTCCCCACTTGGTCTTTTAATAGAGATGTATAGACATTGTACATAACTTTAGTATTGTAGAATCGGCCAATTTCACTTGATCAGTTCTTTCTTTTCTCCCTCTATGTTTCTTTATTTCTTATTTTCTTAATTCAGCCGTTTAAGACATTCATTTGTTGTGGTGACAGTTTTTACCTGTAAAGGATTTTGAAAGATTTGCTGCTCTCTTGTTTTATGGCTTTCTTGGTTTTGTCATTCATTATGCAGAATAGAATTGGAGCAGATATCATTATGGCTCTCGATGATGTTGTAAAGACCACCATTACTGGTCCACGAGTTGAGGAAGCTATGTATCGAACACTTAGATGGATAGACAGATGTATAGCAGGTAATATTGAAGTGGATTAGAGAGTCACAAAAAGGAGAATTGAATTTTGACGCCTGACAAACTCTGGCCTAACTATTCTTATTCTTGTGATGCAAAAGAAGAAAGTAATCCTCCCATTTTCAATTTTTTATTCCCTTATTGTGAATCATGAGTGCAACTGAAATCATTTTAAATTCAGACTTGCACGTTATTCAAGCTAACCTGAGAAGCAACCATTAAACATATCAGTCAATCCCTTTTTCCTTTACTTAAAAATCACCCAAATAACCTTTACATTCTAGATCCTGTAAATTATAATGTTGATAACCATGCACATCTTTGAAATGGAACAAGCATCTAAATTTTTGTTTTCCATTTCTTTTGTAGTGGCTGTTTGAGTTGTATATCACTTGGTTATTGGATTGCTATTTCTTCATAATGAAAAACCTAGCCTAATTGCAGTAATATATTTTCTTAATATTATTTAGTACACATTTCTGTTGTATATCGTATTTCTTGAAAGAAGATAGAACTGTAAAAGACAAAGACACTGGAAGGGCGATTCTTGAGTTCTTTTATTCAATCACTAGCACATTAGATACTTTGTTATAGAAGAGAGGATGAAAGTGATTTATAAACTTGGCATCTGCCATGTATAAAATTCTGGTCAATGATATATCGCATGGTCAGTTTGTTAAAGGTTTGATATTTATTTTAGCATGAATGTTGAATAGAAAAAATAGGCCATACTTTTAATTCCATTCATATAGTTTTCTAGCACTGCCTACTTTTCGTGCCAAATAACGATGCACATTTCCTTATGTAACAGCTCACAAAAGACCTCATGATCAAAACTTATTTGGTATTGTGCAAGGTGGTTTAGATCCTATATTGAGGTGAATTCCAGCACAAAACATAACATTCTTGCTATTTGTTCTTCATTATATGTAATTACTATTTTACCAAGTGTGTAAGTTGTATATTGCTTATCAATTATGGTATTCTGTAATCAGGGATATCTGTGCCAAAGGTTTGGTGGAGCGCAATTTGCCTGGGTAGGTGTAAATTCTTGTCAACATGTAAACTGTTTATGGTTTTTCTAATACTGGACATACTGGCCACTTTGATTTGACTTGGCTTTGGGTACAGTTGCCTTCCTAAACTGAACTTGGTTAAACAAATTATTCATAAATCGTATGTGCACTATGACAAGTTCTAAGCTTAAAATAATTTTACATTGTTAAATACATTTAACTTGTTAGTTTTCTCCCCTTTGATATATATATATATATATCCATGTTTCATTTTTTGGGGACCTTTGCTAGTGTCGAGATTGATGATTTATGGGACAAAATTGAGGTACAGGAAAGCCAAGAAAACTTAAATCAAAATCATTAAAAATATTAAGATCAACGTGTATTGAACTTGATCCAGCGAGGAAAAGCCCTAGTTTGTTGTTTTTTTTTGTGTGATTGTGTCCCAAATATAGTGACATCCATTGATACTAGAAAACATAATATTGAAGACTTTGGTCTAGTATAGAAGACATTTAGAAGCATAAAGGTTTTCTTTTATGAATTTACGCAAATTAGAATGAACCTTACAGACCATCCCTTGCAATCAGCACTGGAAAACGTGTATTTTTACATGGTAATGTTTGAATACTTATACTTGAGCTTGGTTTTTTCCCAGCAAAGAACATAATTTTCATATGGACACAAGTTGCTTTTATATATGAACACCTGCAGACAGAAGAGTCTTGAAAATTGAAATAATAGTTTTTTTCAATAGTTATGTGGGGTTAAATATAATTTTCTTTTGTCACAGCTATGCTATTGGTGGTCTTTCAGGCGGCGAAGATAAAAATTCATTTTGGCGAGTTGTTGCTCAGTGCACTGCTGCTTTGCCAGAGAATAAGCCACGATATGTTATGGTCAGAATGACTTGATCATATGAACCGATTTTTTGTTTTAAAAATACTCAGTGTAAATGTGTAACGTCATCACATTTTGCATGAACTTTCAGGGAGTTGGTTATCCTCTTGATATTGTTGTTTGTAGTGCTTTGGGTGCTGACATGTATGACTGCGTGTATCCCACCCGTACAGCACGCTTTGGCACTGCTCTCATTCCTGAGGTGGCCATTTTTTATCCTTTTTATTGATAATTTATGACGTTCTTTCTTCACACACAAACACAACAGTCTTATACATGTATCCAACTATTCCTAATAATTGTACAAGGACTAAGACACTGATAAGAAAATTGCAATTATTGTGTATACATCAACATTGAAAAAACTGAACTTTAACAGATAATGATGCTCTGTCTCCCTATTGGCTCTAGTGATTCAATTTTTTATTGCACTGGTTTTAATATATTTGCAGTAATACTAGTTTTAAAATAATTCTATAAATTCTACTCATTTATGTGTCAGTATATTTTTTAACTTTTTTCCTGTAAATTTGCAGGGAGTATTGAAATTAAAACACAGAGCAATGGCTGATGACACCCGTCCAATTGATCCTACTTGCTCTTGTATGGTATGTTTTAGGAGGTCAATTTTTTATCTGATAAATCTTTTTGCAGAAGCCAGCACATTTTTTAGTTTATTTATTCTGTCACAGGTTTGCAAGAACTATACCAGGGCTTACATCCATTGCCTTGTGACAAAAGATGCAATGGGATCTCAACTTTTGTCATATCATAATTTATACTACATGATGCAGGTACTAATCTGATAAAAGGAATATATTATAACTATATTGTGTTAATGTGTATGATTAAAGTCATTGCATCTCCAAAATTTGCAGCTCAGTAGGAATCTACACTCTTCAATAGTTGAAGGAAGGTTCCCAGAGTACGCTCATATTCAATTTCTCTACTCACATTTTATCTCACTTTTGATCTTAATCGATTTCTTCCATTCAACAATTTCCTCCCTTCTTTATGTTTCAATAACCTTTTTTTCTCTTTTCTTTTTTTAGGTTTGTATGTGGCTTTCTACACAAAATGGTATGCTAGAGAAGATCGCTTCGACCTTGAATTTTGAGACAATACATAGACTTTTCTTCGTTTAACAAAGTCTTCTTAACACCCCCTCCCCATTAAACCGATTTTATGCTTTAGTTATAGATCGGTTAATTCTGCCGTCAAATACTTGTTAAAGCTTAAAAAAAAATAGCTAAAAACGGAAGGTGGAGTGATTTCATCCTGATCCCCATCAAGGAGCGGGTATACATGCAAGTCCATAAGTACTCTCTACTATTCCAAATATTAATCAAATAACTTCTTAAAAAAAAAAAAAAAACAGTAAGTTTAAAAGCTGTATACTGTCAGCAAAAAAGTTTTACACTATCAACCAATAAAAAATATTGTTGCTATGGTGTTTAAAGAATTTATTATCAATTTTCACAAACTTTCCATACATGACAATGAGAGATTAAATGACACTGTAAAAGTCTCACACTATCATGCATATACTTTTTACTTATTTTTTCCCTGGTATTCTTATACTTTTTACTTATTTTTTTCCTGGTATTCTTATACCTTGAAGTAAATTGAATTAATTGGGAACCATTTTACCCTTTCCCTTTGCAATTCTTATCACACAATATTTTGCTTGTTATACTGATAATTGATGGTATAGTGCTAGTTACCTAGGGAAAGGCAAAGATTAAACCTCTGGCCTTGCAAGGGGTAACCTTTTTAGCCAAGCTCAGGCTATTGCACCCTGAAGGCCAGAAGGAGTTTTTCCAAAACGGTACATATCTTAGTCATGGAAGTTCTTGTCCAGACATACCCTTCAGTTTAGTACTTGAGCAATACCTTTGAAAAGTAAAACAGAATATGATAGATTTTGATTTTTTTGCCATTATTATTGTTTAGTTTTGAAATTGAGACCTTTAAAATATTTGTGTTGACATTATTCTTTTTCAATCCAAGTAGCTGTTAGACCTACTTACTTGTTCATGCTGCAGTTTCCGAAAGGTGATGTTCCTGAATGGGTCTGCGATGCTATGGAGGTGGCTGGAATCGACATTTCTTCCTGTTGTGCTCCATTTTCATCATGCGAAGAATATGATTCTAAAAGCATGCCCGAAGAAGTTAGTTTAGCGAGGTAGAAATGATGCACAGACAAATAGAATCAAAAGTTACATTGAAGAGATACGCTGTAGTTTACTTTGATTTCTTGCGGCATAAATTTTGTATTCTGCTTATGCCGCTTCAGTAAAAGAATGAGAGGTTAGGATTATCATTTATACTAGGTTCCTTTAGGTTCTTATTTATCAAGCATATGAAGATTCGTCTTGTATTCTACAGAATGTAAAACGATGGATAGGTTACTACAGAATATTGATTCATGTATTATTTTTGTTTCCAAAGACATCATCTGACAGTGAAGCGAACCTTAAATATAACTCTTTTACATCCACAACTTTGCAGTTTGTTCAATATTACATATACAATCCCTTCTTAGTTCGTTTAAACTCAAAACTGATGGAGCAATAGCGTGAAAAAAGTGTATACCATGTGTTCTCTATACTAAAACCTTACTAAGAACTCTTTTAAACTGTGATACTATGAATATTTGAAAAAGTAACTTATAAAAATAGTTCATAAACTCTTTTTTAGTTTGAATTTACTTCAGTAAGTTCATGAAGAACTTCATCGAATTAGATATCCTTCTCTTTCCACTAAGTAAATTTTACAGTAAAGTTTGTGATGGTTTTTTATCAGATTTTGATTAAAAATGTATTCAATTAAACTGCTTGCATTTTGCAATTTATTCAGGATTACCATCTTCACTACAGTTATACACTTCTAGAGCAATGGATAATCTCTTATTATGAAAATTAGCGCTAACAAATATTCACGATTAACTTTGTTTTACGTTATTTAGTTCTTTATTTTATATTTAATTTGACTAGTGATATTATGTCAAAAGAAAATTGAGGACCACTATTTGTGTATTCTGTAAAATTTAGGATTGAAAAATTAGTTAAAAATAGTTTAGTTGATTTAAAACAATTAGGTATTAGTCCCCTTTTCCTATATCTTAGTAAGTTTATGTTTTACTTTTATGCTTACTTTTAATCACTACTCAAATCATGGAAGAATTTAGTTGGAATTTTGATCTATGAATTTCATTTGATGCAAGAGTAGTAGGCATAGTCATAACTATGATATGTTAGGTTACCTATATAATTCTTAGCAAGAATTCAAAAATATATGTGTAGCTTCTAACTGAAAAGGAACAGATTATTGTAAAAAGAAGCAGCAATTAGTATTCCTTTAATTAAGATACATGAATTTCCACCTCTAGAATACCTTCATATATTGTGTTTGTGAACACTATGTTTTGAACTTTACTTTAACATGAGAGCATATTTTGAAATTAGTTGATACTTGAGCAAGATGTGCAAATAATTGTAAACACACAACGTGTTCATATGAAAAAAAATTAATAAATGCCTTTAACTTCATGTTTTTTATTTGATCTACTTTAATAAAAGTATATGCTATCTTATTAACTACTATTATCTTAAGAACATCAATTGTAACATGCTAAGTTGACCTTATTAAAAATTTCTAATTATTTAAAATGGTATATTATTTTTTAATATAATAACTATTTTATATTTTTTATTTATTTTTTTATATTATTTTTCGTTTCCCTTTAGAAAATGTTTAGTGCAGAAGAACTTTTTAGTTTCTCAAATATATGAAACTAAAACAAGTTTATTTTCATATTTGATTTACTTTATAAAAAAATAACATTTTCAAAAAATTATATTTTTTATACTTTTTCTATATGATTCACGTAAAAAATGATGCAAGACGTGAAACTTGAACCTTTTCAAATTTAAAAAATTATTACTTAAATTAAAATATCACATTGACTTATTATATTAATATGATAAATAATTCCCTAAATCAACAAAATGTTTCAATTATTAAATTAAAATTTCTAACATGAAAAACCTTTCCTCAAACCCAACCTCACAAGTTAAGGACTAATCTTAGAAGTATTTTTTATTCTGTTAAATGGTTATATTTATAAGAAATATGTTTTTTATGGTTATTTTTGTTTATTAAATTGTTATAATTATATTATATTTCTGTATTTGTGTCCTTCTACCCTAAACCCTCACGGTGCCATACTGCCATCTTCTTCTCGCTGCTTCCTCCGGTTATTCCTCATATAGCGTTTAGACGTATCTCTGCGACTTCCAGGTATACTTCTAGAAGCTCATGTCCCATAATACTTTCTTTTGTTGAATTTGCACGTTTTTTATTTGGTTCTATCTGCATTTTTCTGTTTTTTGCATTTGGGGTTATTTAATTTGTATAAAAATTCGAAATTTTGGGTGGGAGTATGAGGAGACAATTTGTTTTTGAGTCTCACGGTGAAAGCTAAAGCCTATTTGTTAGGGCCTGGTACAATGAGTTCGATCTGCCTTATAATTACTCAGAAATGTATTTTTTTTAGGGTCTGGTTAAACAAAACCTTTTTGAAGTTGTTAAGTGTTTGATAACTTTGAAGAAGCTGTTATCTGTTCTATTATCACGTCATAATTCCTTAGAAATCTCATGTACGTCTGGCCCCAACCGGGAGTGTCTTCCATTTTTTAATGTTCTTTGCTGGCACAGAAATTGACACTTGAAAAAAACTGTCCTTATTAGATCTTGGAGTTTCAGTATAATAGTGGAAATGGAGAAGAAAGCAAAGGACCAAAGGAGAACTTGTTGGTTGTAAAATATATCTGTTGACTCTGGACTCAACTGACTGACTTTACCTTCTCTGTGTTGTAGTAACAACCCATTTGAGGCTTACTGATTGGGTGCTAATGTTGATATTTTAAAATATATATTTTTCTTTGTCTCAGGCATTTCTACTTTTACAAAAGAGATAGAACCAGTGATAGGATTGTATAATTACAGAAATTGAAGTTTGCCTGTTGTTTTCTTTTTGGACTTGTCATATATAGTATTGCATTTGAGTTTGAGATGATAAACATGAGCTTGTTTATGTTTCACTACTTATTTTTTTTTAATGATATTTCCAATTGCTCCATATTTCCAGTTTATATTTAGACTTTAGAATTAGAACAATTGGTTAGCTTGTAATTGTCAAATCATATTCAGAACAATGTTGAGTGGTACATTTTCTATGCTTCTTTGAAAATATGTTTTATGATGGTTGACTATGTAACTACCTCTATTCAATCAAGAAAATATACCATTTGGAAAAGTAAAGCTGGGAGAAATAGGTTCAAAATGAATATTCTGATATTCTGATAAATTATAGCTGTATGATACATGGAACTTGGCTGTATGATGGAGGAAAGGATGCACAATACATACAATCCAGTAGAATTGACGACCATTATCCATTAAAGATGTAAAACCTCATTACTTTAGTGAAATGATGTCAAGTCTGTTTAGCTCTTAGATTTATTACTTTCTTTGGAGGCAACCATGTTTTAACGCAATTCTCTGTGATCCCTACCTGTCCTGTCATGCGCAATTGCAACCAAGCTTAATCCAACTGTTGGCTTCCTCATTCCGTTCCTACCAATTATTATTCCTCCCTAAGGCATCACATGAGGCTTTTGCCACCTTCTGCTTCCCAAGCGTTTGACTCACAGCAAGCCCTTTCCTCATTTTTATTCTTAATCAGTAACCATTTTCCATTTGAAATGCAGTTCAGTTTTTTTTTTTTTTTTTTTTTCTTGTTTTTCTATATCGACACATTTTGTGTGGCAAGGGAGAACTAGAATCACTCTTGTCTATTCTTTTTTTTTTTTTTTTTTTTTTTTTTTTCTTTCTTTTTTTTTTTTATTTTTTTTTTTTTTTTTTTTTTTTTTTTTTTTTTTTTTTTCTTTTTTTTTTTTTT
>Ga0099824_1009272_pt1 | contig 12181 bp, 3 predicted proteins | sample SiratrowhiteBW_FD_76837 | JGI IMG/M metagenome (GOLD analysis project Ga0099824, IMG submission 76837) | Root nodule microbial communities of legume samples collected from California, USA - Siratro white BW | ecosystem: Host-associated > Plants > Roots > Nodule | place: USA: California... | reverse complement strand
TTGTTTTTATAATATACTCTGTTTTTCTCTAAAATTTATAAAATATATAGATATATATATATATATATATATATATATATATATATATATATATATATATATATATATATTTTATTTCTCAGCACTCAGCAAGTTACATTTATTGCTGACATAGATAAAATAAAATAAAATCCATTTCAACCTTAACAAGTAAAACTAAAATAATATTTTTTAGTTTTGTTTAAATTTTTTTTAATCTTTTGAATTTAGGTCAAACTTTATTTTAGTTTTTAAATCAAAAAGTGAATTAATATCTCTATTTTAAGAGTGAATTTGAACTTTTGTTTTCTTTGACTCTTTTATGAAAAAGGATTAAGAGATGAAAAAGTAAATTAAAATTTATAATTCATATAAAAAAGTAATTATTTAATAAAATCTATACTCTTATTATGTAGAACACTCTAAGATTAAATTTCATTTTTATACTATCAAACCATTATAGCGAAGAAAAAGAGTATGCAGTCTTTTTAAGCTTTGATTATTTATAAGTGATACCATAAACTTTAATTAGTATATTATGTTTAACAACCATAGAATAGTGACATGTAGAAATAAAATCTTTTCATTGTTGAGATATCAACTGTCCATTAAAGTATTCTGTAAAAACGACTGTAAATATATTATCAATATTGGTTTCCTTAAAAAAATTAAATAAAATTTATTTAAAATTATTTACAAGACTATAATATTTGCTTAATTTTTAAAACAGATATTATATATTTATATAATTCTTTTGTACAATAAAAAAGGCAGATACGAAATGAAGAGAAAAAATATGATGAGATGCTTGATATGACACATAATATAAAAGAAATAATATTGTAAGAAATTGACCTATAAATAATATCTATTTTTAAAATTGCTATGCTTGGTCAAGTGTAAAATGAAGGGCGGAGTTTAACCTAGTCCCGCTAATTGAATCTTTCATGTACTAGAAAACTCACATATTTTTATCAAAAAGTGAACGAAAAATATGATTAAGATATACAAATAGAATTCTTAAGAAAATAAAATATTCAATTATTGAAATGTGTAAAAAAAATTGCATTTATATTGAAGCAAAACCATTATTTTATATTTGAATACTCTAACCCATATCGGAAAGTCTAATCTGATTGTCCGGCCCAATATTTGAATTTTCTGCCCAACAAATCTCCTCAAGGATTTCTTGCTACACCTTCCATACATTTCTGTCTCCAATCCCTAGGTATATTTGATAGACAAAAATATTCTTTTCAAATTCTTAATATAATTCCAAAATATTATCCATAATATAATCGAAAAACTTTTGAAGTACACATTATGGATGATAATATCCAAGTTATGAGATTTTTGAAAAGGAGACACTTTGTTCCACTATATATTTTAAGAAAAAAATTATTAATAATAATAGTTACATAAAAAAATTATATTTGAAATAAGTAAATTAGAATGATATATTCTAATTATACTAAAATAAGATAAGGACAAATTTGAAATTTTAAAATGTTTGGAGATGCAAGAAAAAAATTGTGGGATGCATTAAAAGAAATCCTCCTTGAAAAGCATTTAAACCTTTCACGCCCTTTGTTTTGGATGAATAAAGTTTTTGTAAAGAGAACCTATTAAAATTGGTATTTCTATGCGTCGTTGAAGATGTTAAGCTGACATTGTATTTTACTGTTTTTTTACTTTTCCCGAAGTTACTTGGAAAATTAGAAGAAAAAAGACAATTCTCTTCGCCAAATATGATAGGTTAGCTTAATGCACTATGTCTTTCATTCATTTGTTTTGGATGAGCAATTGGTTTGTGATTAAACCCACTATTTCTTCGCTAATCACGGAGGAGTCTTTCTCAACCCTTTAACTTAAAGCTTGTCTCAAAACACTCATCAAGGAGTAAATCCTCTTTCTAAGGAAAACATTACTCAATGAAATGGAGATAGAAGAGTATATTAAGAGAGCTATGACATGCTGCTGCTGTTGTGATGTATAGAGGAAGAGGAAAAGGAAGAAAGTGAAAGCCTAGCTACCTACATTTGAACACAACTTAACTTTTTTAAACTTTATATTTTCTTTTCTTTGTAAAGGAGACAGAACTGCTCCAATCAACAATAAAATATTGGATGAAGCGTGGCAGAAGTGCTTCATCTCATTTTGCCCATACCTTCTCAGCACATGCTAGACGGACACAGCAGTTAGTTTCCTAGGTGCTATTCTAGTTCTTGTCTTTTCATTTTTTTTTCGCAAGTGTGAAAAGTATAAAGGGAAAGTGATAAAACTTACACAATAATTTTTTTTATCATTCTTTACTAAGTTATGGGAGTTCACATAGCTCTTTTAAAATTTACATTTCATTTTTTTTTTATGTATGACTTATTGATAAGTAATTTTGAACTTATTAAAAGTGAAAATAATTCTAAAAAATTATAAAAAATTTTTAAAATATATGACACTTACGTCCAAATAGTTTCTTTTGTTTTTGTTTGTGGTTTGTCGAGAAAAAACTTTAAAACTCATGTTACAAGTATGGAAAGTAAGAACTTCATGTATTCATGTTATTCTCATTTTGAAAAAATATAGTCCAAATGATTTCTTCTGTTTTGATATGTGATTTGCTGATAAGTATTTTTGAACTAGTTTAACAGATATTGGAAAATATATGAATTTTGTATGTTCATGTTTTTTCTCATTTTGAACCAATACAATTATAATGTTATGAAAAGTAAGAGTGTTCAAATGATTTCCATTGTTTTAATATATGATTAACTGACAAGTATTCTCAAAATTCAAATAGAAAATGAAAAACAAATATGAACTAACACACGTAAATAAATATATTTTTTATTTTTTATCTTTTTTATATAATAGTGTCAAACGTATGTAATGACAGCTAAGGTTGTGAAAGTAGCATGGTCCTTTTAACACAAATAGAGTTGTTGTAGTGTTGATGTGAAGAGAAAACAAATTCATCTTTATCTATCCGAAATCTGTAACCATTTTTTCCCTAATCATAATTGTTATTAATGAAAGTAAAGCATTATAACTGGGTAAAATTTGGAACTGATGAACTGGGCTAGTTGGTTAGGTTTAGGTAACAAGAAATCGATTGCTCAACTGCTGAAGTAGAGCTTAGGGCATAGTGGGATACTACTATATATACCAACTAATCATTTTGGAAACGGTGGATCGTGTGTTGCCAAAAAGAAAATACATATGATGTGAGATTTATGCAAAAGTGTATATCAGATGTGGAGAGCAATGGATGTGGCAATGGCATATGCTTTGGAAGATGCTAAAATAAGAATCTCCGTTTAACCCTTTTTCTGTTCTATTCACATGTTACTTTTGGCAAAAAGTCACTCCTCACACTAGCTAGACTACCTATATACATAAGCCATCTCTCACACAATCCTATAACGTCCAAGCCACACTCCTTCTCAAATCCTCTACAAACTGCACCCCTTCTTGATTAACCCTCACTGATACTCTGAGGCATGGAGGTGGTGCAGATGCATAAATGGGGGGTAATTAGTGGCTACCCTCCATTTTTGTCAATGTTTCCTTTTGAGCAAGAATGTATAATAAGTTGAAAGATTGCTGGGAATGAACCGTCCTTCTTAAGGGCGATTTTCTCTTGAAAAGGGCAACTTCCATCCTTTGGCATTTTCCTATTCCTCCAACTCACTTCACTTTGTGTGAATCGAGTTTGGCAATTGATATATACTATTAGTATCCCTACTATGTCCTGTGCTATTGTACTCTTTGTTTTCTTGTTCTTTATGCTTCATTTCGATCTGCATTATATATGTAGCAATATATGTGATACGATGCCCCTACTATATAGTACAGTGGGCAACCAATAAATGGTGTTTAGAGAACTGTTGTCATGTTGTGTTCATGTGAGCAAATTTCTCTGATTTTGTTATTTTTCTTCTTATATAACAACACAAAATTGCTTTCTACTGATATCAGTTGAGAATTACTGGAGACAATTAGGTTCATGGCATTTTTGTTAAAGCTAAAGCAGCCCTTTCCACTGTCTAATGTGCTAAGCCTTTTTTTTGCAACTTCCCAGAAAATAAGGTAAAAATAGCAGTTTCAAGATTTCAAGCGGGTATCTTATATTTTTCTAGTAACTGATTAATATATATATATATATATATATATATATATATAGAGAGAGAGAGATAGAAAGTTTCATCTTTAAACAACAGATTTTGTTTGCATGTTGGAAATTGCCACCATTTGTTCTTTTCTCTCTGCACCTCTCTTTATTTTTATTCATCTCTTCTTTCCCATATTGCTTCAATTTATTAATTTGAGACAGTTATCAGTGTTTAGTGATTTTGTTTTTTCTCATCTTAAAACTTACTTTTTTATTCCATAAGAATTAATAAGCATGTTCTGTAATTTGTTTAAAATTAAAAGAATTAAAATAATTACTCCAGTTTAATCAATGACTTAAAGTGTATAAATATTCAGAAAAAGACTTTCTCGCCTTCTCCTGTAGGATACTTATTCTCTATATTAACTTTTCAATTTTTTTTATTTCATAAATATTAAGTAATTCTAATTTATTTTAAAAAAATCCTCCTTACTTTTATTTTTTTTAAGAACCTCACTCGAATATTTCCTGTAATTATAGAAAAGTTGGTTCCTAATTAATTTAGGTATAGTCTGCAATATATCTGATTTGTACTTTAATAATTTTCAAGAGAGGTGCTTACATTAAGACAAAATTTTGTTCTCTTATCAGATAGTTACAATTAAATGCTATTAATATTAATGATAGGGAGAATCATATCTCTCTAAATGATATAAAGTAAAATAAGGTTAAACAAGAAAATTTCACACAAAAAAATATAAATATGTTTGTTTAAAATGTTAAGAACTTTTAATCTATACCACAGCCTAATTCACCATCTTCTTCAGACATTACAACTTGAAATTTATTCACTTAAATCCCACAGTTTTATAATAACAGAATAGAACTCTTCACATTAATAAACTCTCACTCAAAATACATTTGAATAGTTATGATCTCACACATGTTCAGTTATGAACTACCAAAACCATTAGTCACTTTGACTTTTGAGTAATTAGGTTGGAGTAGTTGCCAAATGCAATGTAGATGAAATTCTGATGTTCAAATATGAAATTAATTAAGTGACAAAGTATTAATAAAAAGTTATAACAATTAATTCAAATTTAATTTCAAACACAGATTAGTTTAAAAAAAATTTACCAACATAAAAGGTTTTAAATCTAGGATCATATTAAATCAAAATATTTTTATAGTTTTTTTTTTTTATTTAACTAGAAGCAAATTTATATTTTCAGTTGGACAAACATATTTAAAATATTAATATGACAATAAAATTTTAATATGAAAACAAATTATACCATTTAAAGCAAAACATATTTTCAATATATATCAATATGATATCATAAATATTCTAATTATAAGTACTCACAGTGTCATTTCTATGAGAATAACATTAAAAATATATAAATAAATAAATAAATTGAAATAGTCAAAGATAAAAGAAAAAGTTATAGAAAGATGAATGAATTATAGATAATAGAAATAGTTATAGAAAAAAAAGTTGTTCAAAGAGCAAGTCATACAAAGCAGAAAATGTTTTTGATAAATAAATATGAAAATTAAAAATGAGTAAGAACATACAATTTCTTTATATAGAATGGTATAGTCATAATGATAATAGATATATAAGAATTCTTTAGGTGTTATAGTTACCTTTGTTTTCAAAAATTGTCTATTTATAGAAGTTTAACATGAAATTCCTGTGAGATTATTTTCTATTTTCATAATTCATTATTTTAGCGATCTTTTTTTGCAGTTTTTGTATATTTCCTTTAAAATAATTGTTCTTCTTCATTTTGCACATTCTATTTAAAATAACTATTCTTTTATTTGTGATGATTTTTAAATTATACTACTTATTTTTTGTTTTATTTTTTAACCTAAAATTCATTATCGACTTTATCAGACATTCTTTTATTAACCTTTGAGCATAATTTTGTTCAAGCTTTATTAGACGTACAAATCTTATATCTTTCTAAATATTGTGTAATTCTATGTTTACTAATTGTTTTCGGATGTTTATCTTGGACTATACATCTTAGAACATTATTTTGAATTATACAACTTTAAACATCACTTCTTAAAATTTGATATGTCAAATAATTTTTCTAATTATTTATAAATATATGCAGATACTTTTATGTCTCACACTTATTTCTCAAACATGTTATAATCATTCTCAATGGAATCGAAAGTTTTTTTAAAGTACTTTATTATTTTCTGATACAATCTTGTGAAATCTTTTCAATAAACTTCAAATTATTCTTTCTCATTAACCTTTTAAATATTAATTACCCTTTTCAAGCTATGTTTTCTTTTTCTTTTCTTTCAAACTATTTATTTTCATATATCTTTTTCACATTTCCACTCCCACCAAACATTTCTAAATTTACTTCGAATAATATAACAACTTCTTGATATGTGATCATTCAAATTATTCAATTAATTATTTAGCCATTTAAAGTATATTCGAATATTATCATCAATTTTTATTATTAGAACTCATTAATTAACTTGTCAAATCAACCTTAATGACAAAATACAATAGAGTCATAGTGGTAGAGACAAGATGATCATGAAGTTTTCCAAAGGAGAGTGATGTAAAGATGTATACATTTATCAATTATTTGGCAATGAAGTGAAGCAAGATTGGATATAGAAACCAAATTGAACGTAAAATGAGACAAATATAAGACAATATAAAAAAATAAGGAATCAATAAATTGCATTGTTCTTGTGAAAATTGTTGTGGTTTGGCCATTTGGAAGTTTAACTATAATGTGACTAATTTTTTTTAGGATGTAAATATTGCAAGCATGAAATAACGTAATCACTGAGACCAGAATAAAAAGTTCATATCACTTGATTAGACTTACGACTTACTAATAACAAGAGCTAAGAATAAAACATTATCTATAATGCAATGAGTATTAAGAGAATGAGTACCAATTTTATTAATATGAGAAACATTATTTGAATTTGAGGATTAGTATTGCAACAAAATCAATATAATTTGATAATGTTGTGAAATAAGTTTTAAGTTATTGGTCTATAAGTTCCCATAATTGCTTATTATTATTATTATTATTATTATTATTATTATTATTATTCTCATAAGTGTTTTCCTCTGCAATTGTATTATTTTGGTTGTGACTTTTATGTTTTGTGTAATCAATCATTAGGAGGATAGTCATGTTTTCTATAACATTCTTTAAAAATATATCTAGTGATATTGTGTACAAATTGTCTCCGCTTGTAAATTTCCTCTACTAAAAATAACCACGAACGTTACATTTTCATCCTATATTGTTTGAAATTTTTACTAGATGTTTGTGTTTTTTAAAATAATTTTTTCAATGTGATTATCTCCACCCAATAACTATAAGATACACTAGATCTCGAGGTTGAACTAACTAGTAATCATACTCATGTTTTCTAATAATTTTGTTGTTTGATGTGATTTGAAAAATAAAATAATAATAATTATTCTTTTATTTTTTTTATGTTTAGTTTGGATGGAAAGGAATGAATTGTTTATTCTTCTTCCACTATAAATTTTATATAAAGATTTTTATTATATCTTTTTTGATATATTTGAAATGATAATAAAAAATTTTGAAAGATTTTGAGCGTGTGATATCTTAAATTTTAAGAAATGTTTCTCTTTTGCTTATTATAAAGTAGCGCTTCATAGTTTATTTCATGGTGGTGCATCGGGGTTCATTAAAGGGAAGGAGAAAGTTTTTCTCTTTGGAGTTTCTTATCTTGTGAGCTAGGTCAGAAATGACAATTTACCATCTTGCTTATCTCATGGATTTGAGTGGTACAAAGTTCTTTCTAATTCTTAGTATTGATTCTTATCTTGTGGGCTAGGTCACAAGTGACAAACCACCATTTTACTTATTTCATGAATTTGGGTGGCAGAAGGTATTGTTACAATTCATAGCATTATCTTTATTTCTTGCATGTTTTTAATTGTTTCATTTTTGAGTTTTCTGCAAACTTTGAAGTTAACGTTCATCCAAGAATCTTTTAAGAAATCATTTAAGAATTCATCCAAGAGCCTATGCTTGAAGCTTGAGTGGAATGATCCTAAAACCCAAGTCATTATCAATTTCCATAGGCATTTTTGGCTTCCGTTTTGCACCTTCGGCTTGGGGATTCAATGTTAGGTAGTATCAGAGCTTTGGTACACTCAAAGTTTTTGTTGTTATTTAGGGAGCGGTTCAGAAATTTTATAACACGCTGAGGACAACTTGGATTTTTAGAGATTAGTTGAACTAAAATTCGGGACGAATTTTCTTGAAGAATGAGAGAATTATGTGGTTTAAAAAATAAAAATAAATGTAATTTTTCTTTTATTTTTTCTATGTTTAGTTTGGATGGAAAGGCATGAGTTTGACTATTCCTCTTCCACCATGAATTCTATATAAAGACACCTATTATACTCTTTTTGGTATTTGGAATGATGAATAAATTTTTTTGACAATCTTAAGTGTGTCATATCTCAAAGAGATGTTTTTTCTTTGCTTATCCTTCATAGCTTATCTTTTGGTGGTACACTGGAGTTCATTAAAGGAAGTGTATAGTTTCTCTCTTGGGATTTCTTATCTTGTAAACTAGGTCAAAAGTGGTGATTCATCATTTTGCTTATCTCATGGATTTGAGTGACGCACGGTTTTTCCCAATTTCTAGCATTGATTCTTATCTTGTGGGGCTAGGTCACACGTAACAAATCACCATCTTGCTTATCTCATGAATTTGGATGGTGACACAAGGTGTTGTTCTAATTCCTAGCATTATCTTTGTTTCTCAAATTTTATTTAATTATTTTCATTTCCGAGTTTTTTTCAAACTTTTGAATATCACGTTCATTCAAGAATTCATCAAGAAAGCATCCAAGAACTCTTTTTTAAAGTTTGAGTGAAACGATCCTACAACTCAAACTTTTTCTCCATTACCATAAATGTTCTTAGGTTTCATTTTGCACCTCCAACTTAGGGATTCCGTGTCACTATTACATATTTATTTCTTGATAAATTACATAAGAAAATAATTTAGCCATGATAAGTAAAGAATTGGTCATGAAAATATTTGTTTGAACTAACATTATTATATCCATCATTTAATTCTCTTAAGCATTTAGACACATGAGCTTGCTTTTTTCTTTGCATTACGCTAGAGAGCATATTGGTTTACATAGGCTCAAGCCTATAGCTTTCTTACTCCTCCAAAATTATGAATAGTTTTGGTAAAGTAATCATTAATAGAATTGTCACCTTTGTTAATAAAAGTCACGTCTTTATGTAATTTTGAAATTTTCAACAAATTCCCTTGTAAATAAGTGACTTTGAATTTTTCCATATTTTAGAAGCATCGTCGATCAATAATATGCGCTCTTGAAGGTGAAATTAGTGTACAATCTATAATATAATATATTTTTGCCTCTCTTCCAAGTTAAATGAATGAGGTGGTTTAAAGTTCAACTTTGAATTGCTCTATTAATAAATTTTGCTTTACTATTCACATTCAATGTCCTAAGCAGGGATATGCTCCAAAAATTATAATGTGTTAAATCAAGATTTGGATAAACAAAAATAATTTTTTCTAGATAAAATTAATACAGGTTATGCTTGTTAAATACTTTATCTTAAACTTGTATTTTTCTTCAATAAAACATGTGAAACAACTCTAGTGAAAACACAAAAAAGAAAAAAAAAATAACAAGAAAGATGGATTGAGTTGCATAGGTGAACTCTTCTAGAAGAACTTTAATATTGTTATAAAATTTACAAACGTTGTAAAAAAGAAAAAAAAGGACTTATTGATAATTTTTTTATCAACATAAATATATTAAATATAATGAAATAAAAAAAGTTACCTCAACTTATATAAAAAAAATATACGAGAAAATCTATTAGAAGTATCTCTACAAAAAGATCAAACCAAAAATAACATGTATAAAGCTTGAGTATTTATAGATTTAAGTATTCTTTAAAATAGTAATTATTTCCAGTTTGAGAGTTTTTGAAACTAAATTTAAGTTTTGAGTTCTGAGTTAAAAATAATAATTTGATTTCAATTATTGTAAAATTTCAGGTATAAAAAAAGGAAGAAAATAAGAGATTGGAAGATTCATGAAGAACAAAAAAAATAAAAAGTTTAAAATAAAAAAAGCCCAAGCAAAAAGTCACTTAACCTAAGCCTAAAAACGAGTTTAAAAGGGTGATTTTAGGTTTTCTTATCTAGACTGGAGGAACGAGAGTAGCCGTCAATGACGAAAGCTATTAATCAATTCTTCTTCTTCTCTTACCATCTTTCTTTCCTTGGATTATAATGACTACCATGATCTTTGGGATTGTGATTGAATGTAATCTTTTGAACTCATTTGTATTTTGGTGATTTTTATATATAATATTCAGTTTCTACTCAATTGATATTTTCATATCTTGAGCTTAATGCTAGATTTTATCTGATTAATAGAGTCTTGATTTTGATTCTTGAATTTAACTGGGAAGTACTTTTAAGTTTCTAACCTAAATGAAAATACTCAATATATTGGAATACTAGAGGTATGTTTCAATATATTGATTGCGTATAACAATCTGTTCTTAATGCTGGATAAAATAGTTGATGGATAATTTAATTTTATGTCATAGGAATCGGTGTGAATGATTTTTATATGTGCATCAATTGTAAGTAGTTATGGATATAGTATGTTTTTTATGAATGAGGGAGATAGATGAAGTTCTTCTAAATCTTTTAAAATCACTTTTGATGTTGAATGATTTTTATATGTGCATCAATTGTAAGTAGTTATGGATATAGTATGTTTTTTATGAATGAGGGAGATAGATGAAGTTCTTCTAAATCTTTTAAAATCACTTTTGATGTTCAGTAATTTATTTTGTAATTGTTCTTTTATGTTCTTTTGTTATTTAATCATTATCAAATTATTTTGAAAAATTTATGTGCTTAATGAGTAGTGGAAATTGAAATATTTAAGCAAACTTGTTATATGTGAGATCGACATTTATATTTTAAAATCTATATTACTTTTGATTTGGTATGCTTGATGAAAAAAAGGTCAACAAGCATCGATACCATAAATATTTCAAATATCTCAAAAATAAAATAAAATTAGATCTTCAAATAGAGACATCACTCTTGTACATATAAAACATCATTCCACCAAACCAAAATTACAATAGAATGCTTATATTTAATTTGTTGCTAACTAAATAAGATAAGTGACATATTAAGTAATGAGTTCCTAGTACACTCCTAGAAAATATTCTAAACAAATGATCATACTTTTTATTCAATTAATACAGTACTATTTAAACCTAAAGTAGTTTAAGTCCGAATATGTTTGTGCGTCTTGAAAAAGGAAGATATAAATCCTCGTCTTATATGTAACTGTGATATGAGATATTCTCATGTTACCAAACTGTGTTTATTTTGTTTTGTTTTATATTTTTTTCGACTTGCTTAAGCAGTCATTTGTCAGTTGTCTACATTTTTTTTCTTCTCGAAAACCTGAACCATAAATATGCATTTTTTTTATTGGAGACTATAATTTAAATAAAGAAAATTATGCTTCTTTAAATAAACAATAGGTGCTTATGGAAAAATAATTTTAGTGTTAATGCTTAATCAATATATAAACTTATATTACAAATATATAATATAATTATATGTTAAAAATATTTATTTATCAACAATCTTAATTATAACATAATTTATATACTTGAAAGTATATATTTATAATAATTTAATTTATATAAAACGAATATTTATTTTTTTAATGTGTAGATTAAATACTAGTATAAATTATATTCAATTTTTATAATATATATATATATATATATATATATATATATATAAATTAAATCATATCAAAGCTTATAATAAATGAACAATTTAATATATATATATATATATATATATATATATATATATATAAAATTTTTTTTATATTATTATATTTTATATTTTTTAATATATATATATATATATATATATATATATATAATAAATAATTAATATATTATA
>Ga0099824_1009268_pt1 | contig 12188 bp, 4 predicted proteins | sample SiratrowhiteBW_FD_76837 | JGI IMG/M metagenome (GOLD analysis project Ga0099824, IMG submission 76837) | Root nodule microbial communities of legume samples collected from California, USA - Siratro white BW | ecosystem: Host-associated > Plants > Roots > Nodule | place: USA: California... | reverse complement strand
CAGATTCCGAAAAATGTACTAAAATTCATTATTAAAAAATAAAAAACTAAATAATGTTGGGAATTGAAACAATAATGAGTGAAAATATTATCTTAAGTGGAGAAAATAGTGATTTGAGTTAGAGAAAACACATGTTAATACAATAATGCAAGAGTTAATAAGGAAAAAATTGAACAAAAAGGAGGAAGACATAAACAGTCAGGTTGGGTAAAAGAAAATTATAGAATACAATAGATGGGAGAAGATGAAAATCTGTTCAAGGAATTCTAGAATATAAAAGCTTTGCCAATAATTTAATTAAAAGGACTATCCCACTAGGTAATGGAGCATGTGAAATGTGTGGATTTTGGACACATATAAATCATATATTTCATATGTTTTTTCTGTTTTGTTTAGTAGTGTGTCTTTTTGTTTAGGTTTTTGTTTTAATAGTTAGGATATTTATTCTTGAATAAGGTGTGCTCTACAAGGGATTAAAACACCTCTTAAGTATTTTTTGTTATTTTATTCATTGTTGTTAAAAAAAATAAATCATATATTTTTTACATGCAAAATAGCCAACCAAGTATGGAACAGATGCTATAATTGGGTAGGAACTAGCACAATTCTACACCACTAAACAAAAAATTACTTCCAAAACTTTAATGAAGTGTAGTTTAATAAATTAGGTATCCGAATTTGGAAGGAGTCATGGATAGCAATTATATAGACTCTGTGAAAACAAAGAAATTTTGGTATTTATCAGAAGGAAAGGTAGATGCATAAGTGTTCACTGTTCCACAGATGAAAGTGTGGGCATGGATTAGAAACAAGTATCCAATGTTATTTGTTCATATTAAATATCATTTCTTAATATTTTCATTGGTACTTTAACCTAATAATAACAGGAACAAATTTGAATAGGTAAAAAAACCTACATTTTTTTTTAAGAATGTGTGTGATGTTAGGATCAGGGAGACTAAACAAAGCAAAGAGCATAAGGAAAGTGGAAATCTCAAGCTATATTAATTCAGGTACCAACAACATAAACAAGGAACCAACAAGGCTTATATTAAGGAGAAAGCTAAAGGAAGGTATCACGAAGAACAAAGGATCAACAAGTCCCTGCTGAAGACTTACATAATTTTCAAATAAAATTTCAAATCTGAGAAAGAATGAAGAAGAATCAGAGATAAATCACATGAAAGAGTTTATGCATCAATATATAAGAAATATCAAAGCTATCCTAGCATATGCAAGACAAATTCACACTCTGAGGAACCTGAAAAATATAATGATGTGTAAAATAACACTTTTCAAGTAGGATTTAGTATATTGTTGGATAGATTATGAACTGCTACACATAAGTTAACCCAATTGTTATGTATTCTATCAATTAGAAGGAGAAGTAGATTAGGAAAGGAATGTAAGAATATCTTATGTAAATATGGATTTAAAAAACCCAATTGTCCCATTTTTTAATATATTTTTCTTCCTCACATAAAAAAAAGTTTAACCAATATTAGAACTGAATTCCAATGGTAATAAAATTTAATCTCCAGAGTAATATTTCTTCAGCGTAAATCTTACCTTGATTCATCATTAATTTTATCAACACGGATTCCTTCAGGATATGTATATTGGTGACCATCAGAGGAGACATTTACAATTCTTCCTTCTCTCTTGCTTACACTTGCAGTTTTCTTCATAGTATCCAATAAAAGATGTGTTAAAAGAAAATGACCTGTGCAAAAAGAACCAACATCACCTTTTCAGTTTGAATATAACATGCAGTGTCTAAAAAAGTTTTACACTGTTATGAAGTATCAGACATTTGTTTCGTACATACCCAAATGATTTGTTGCAAATTGTAGTTCGATGTTGTCTTTGGACAGCGAGAAAGGGGTTGCAGTTATCCCTGCATTGTTTCTAGAAATACAACAAACAAACCCTAAGAACACTACTGCTACTGTGATTTTGTACTAAGATTTTCATAATCATATTTACTTCCCAACCAATTATGCAATTGTAATTAACATTTTCATGTTACAAAAAAGAGTTAATTATGTATTATACAAAAACTGGTTTGAAGCATGGTAATTGTGTACAATGTAATAATTTCTTGTTAAAAAGAACATATGTTGAAACATTAACTATGTAGCCATGTAGTTTTCTTACATCAAGATGTTCAGTGGAAAACCAGATGAAGTGAACTCTGATGCAAATTTTCTAACAGATGCCATTGAACTAAGATCTAACTCCATGACATCGACTTTGGCTGTGTGAATCTCTCTGAGTATTGCTTCTTTGACAGCTTCTCCAGCAACCACATTTCTCACCGCCATAATCACATGGACACCACGCAAAGCAAGAACTCTTGCAGTCTCAATGCCAATACCATGGGTTGTTCCTGTTATTATCATGTTCACCATATTTAATATTTATGTAGCAGTAGCACATACCATATTTAAAATATACAAAATTTCCAGAATTACTATAATAAAAAATAGTTATTATTATTAAAAAAAAAATTATACTAAAAGTGTGACAAAATTGATTACATAAACAGTTTAATAATTTTTTTAAGGACTTAAAAGATTAACACTTCTAATATTAGACTACGGACTCTTGAGGAGTTATCAAACTTATTTTTGTTTCTACTATACGATACTACAATCCATAAGGGAAAAAATCCAAATAGAAAACTAAAATGTCTGTTAAAAAATAATAAATCAAAAAAATTAAAAAAAAAATGAAAATGGACTTGTGGCCAACTCGAGAAAAAAAATACAGAAACAAATGATAAATAAAATATTTAACATACCAGTAGATGTATAATTTTACAAAAATTACGCATTTAAATAAAAATGTTAATTGGACTTTGATTTGAAAATGATCAAGGATATTTTTTTTAATTTAAGAATTTTATTAAAATTTATCCAAAACTTCAGAACTTACTGATATATTAAACTTAAAGGCTAACCACAAAAATAAACTTAAAAAAGAACTCCACTTTAGATTTTTGGGCTCGTTTTATGCTATTATTTTATCTTCTCAAATTAAACATGCATTCCCATAATTTTGGGAGACTGGATAAGAGTAATAATAATAAAAGTATTATCTTAAATTAAAGATTTTCAGGTAATTCTAGTCTCTAATAATTTAATTAATCATTAATTTAGTCGCTTGTTTTTTTAAAAAAAATTAAGCAATATATTCAATTGTTAAAACAATACCTGAGTCAGTTATAATAAATGTAAGTTGCTTACACGTAGAATGTTAAAAATTATATCGGACTTTCCTACCAGTATTATATACTATTTCAGGTCAAGAATGAGATGATATATTAATTATGAGTTAAAACTGTTTAATCATTTTGAAAAAATGATTAAATTTGCATGACAGTACTTAAACTTGAGCTAAATTATTTGAGTCACATGAAGCTATATATCAATGGAGGTATGATATTAACAGGTGTACCAAAACTGGGTTTGTGCAGTGTGATATATAGTAAAAGGCAATATAATACATGGTGATGAGGAAAAGGATAAGCATGTATATCGTTGTGTGGACCAAATCCTTGGACCCAAAAATGCAATAATATTTGCAATGAAAGTAGTGAAAAGAGATGAAAAACATAGTAAGAGTAATATATGTGACCTGTGACAATTGCAGTGAGAGCATCCCCATGAATCCCTTGAGTAACTTCTTCTGCAGTGGAAGATGATGAAAACCCAGAAGGACACATTACCAACTCACTCTATCTTTCTCTTTTTCTCTATGTGTATGGTGTGAGGGTTGGTGGGTGAAGTTTGTTTTCTACTTAAATGAGTTAGTTGCCGTTTTATTGGTTCCAACAATTCCAATTTATTCCAACCCACCTCATTCCTCCTAGTCAATTTTGTCTCCTTGTTGGAGTTATCAAGAAATGTTTATCCTCTCTTGTTCTATAATTCCTTAAAGTGTAAGTTTAGGTAAGAAAAAATTAATATTTTAGATTTATAAATTGGCTTGATTCTACTTTTTAATTCAGCTTCAAGTATTGTAATATGGCATATGTTTGATTTTAGAGTATATCCCATCAAAGAGGCTTACTTTGACACTTGGGTCATATAAACAATTTTAAATGGAACATAGTCTTAGATGATAAGATATCAAAATAAAGACAAAAATCAAAAATATTTTTTTTAATATTTACAATATATTTTTATAACACCAACACTAAAGTGATATTTAATTTGTAGATTGTAAAATACGGTAGCATGAATAAAAAAATTAAAAATTGTGAATTTTGTATGACCGCGTTGATGTCGCATAATCAATTTCACTCAAAGGAAAATAAAAACTTCAAAAAAAATTTATAGTTATGTGTATTTTTTTCTCTCCAATTTTAGTTATGACAAAATAATTTAGTTATGAGATTGTTTACTTTATTCATTTTCTTTTTTTAGTCCATAATACATGTTTAAATAAATTAAAAATAAATAAGGAGTAAAGATATATAATTGATACAAAAGTAATTAAAGTTATCTTAAAATAAAAAATAAAACCCCGACATTTCACATTAAGTAAAAGCTAGAAATATTAAAAGTTGTAAATTACGAACAAGATATTTTAAACAAAGAATCAAATCATAAATTTTAACTGATGATGAAAACTAATTAAAATAGTGTTATAGAAATTTGAAAATCTGTTTTGAAGATTTGTCTTCATGGTTGTGTTTAGGATTAGGTTTAGGTAACATTTGTCTTCTTTACATGTCTAGCTGTGCCATGGCCGGCCGATGCCACACACCAATCTGTTTGTTCTTGTTTTACAATTTGAGTTAAATAGCTTTTCGTTAATTAAACTAATATTTTGAATTGTCAATCAAAGAAGGACCATTTAGTGACACATAACATAATAACTATTACACCCTGTCATAATATAACATTTGTTACAACTGTAAAATTTATTTGTCACTATAATATATTCATTATACTAAACAGCCGCTGGACCACATCATCTCTTTATATATATATAAAATTTGTACATAAATTTAAATTACAATGACAATTAAAATTTAGATAACTTTTATTATTTAAAGATACTTTAAAGAAGTCTTACAAAATTTATATAATTTATTTATAATTTTGAGAAAAATAATTTTATAAATAAGATACAATTTTGTATAATTTTGTTATACTCATTTATGTCATACTATATTATAATTTGACATACTTTCTTATATTATTTATAATTACTATAACACATGAATTTGAATTATATTATTTATTAGGTAACATCCATATTTTTTACATACGAATTATATTGCATAAAATTTTTATAATAAACCTAAATACAATTCTCGATACATTCATAAGAGTATTTCAAAATATATTTCTTTATATGAGATTTAATAAAAAGATTTTTATATAATTACAAAATAAAATTAAATTAAATTAAATTAAACTTCTTCATCAGCTCATTGAGGAGTCACGCTACTGTCAAATCCTCTGCTCACCTGTAATACATAATCATTCCATTCCATATCATTCACAATAACTCATTCAATCCATAACATTAAGGCAATAGTTATTTACTAAACATTCAAACGTCTATTGTCCTCACAAGTTCAATTAACATAAAATCAGTCATTTCATCAAACTATACAAAATTTCATTTATCATTGTTAGAGAACATTTCAAATTAAAATCACATCTCACTCCATAGTTAAGTAATCTTAGTGTACTATAACAGACTTTTAAGACTAACTTCCCCTAACATTACAATGTCTGTTAGAAACATTCTAACTAGCTTCCCTTACCTATATAGACTAGTAAATCACCTATAAAGGACTCCAAGCTACCGCTTGCAAGGATACTCAACCTGTAACGTACAGTTCTGATCAATGATCTGATCCTATCCTTAGGATCCAAAGTGAACTAGGATCATTCTTGATGTCTTTAAGACTGCATGTAGATTTTCTTATTAGGGAAATCCTAAACCACTCAATAATAAAAAAAAAAATTGGTACTTACTTAAACTAAAATGGTGACCCGCTAAACTTGCTCTACCCTACACTAGGAATTGGATGGAGCTTTTGAATCTCTAATATGAAACAAGAAAAAAAAATGAAGAGAAAAGAGAACTGAGAAGGGATTTTGGGTTTTTGAGATAGAGAAAAAAAACTGAGGAAGAGGTTTTAGGATTTTTTTTAACAAAGAAAAATGTAGTAGTTCTCTTTTCTTTTCTTTTTTCTTAAACTCCTAAGCCCTTACACATTAAAAATTACAGTAAATAAAAATAATTGAAAACATTTTAAAGGTATTAATTATAATTTTAAAATATTATATAACTTTTAAATAATTAATTATATGAATAAAATATAAATTTATGTAATTCAGTTAATTTTTTTAATAATTTATAAAAAATTAAATTAAAAATCAAATACTACAAATATTTTTTCATTTAAATATTATTTAATGTATTATCTTAGGTGTTATCAAATGTTACATATAATATATATTATTATATTATAATCATATCATACTTATATCTTATTAATCGAAGCTATATCTATATCCGGTCAAATAAATACAGTACTGGGAATACTGGGAAGTGACTCCTAGGTTTGTGAAATAATTATTGAATTTAATAAGATAAAAACCAATAAGCAAATTATATTTCCTTAACCAAAATAAATTACCCTCCTTAGACAGTCAGCTTATCACAGGATATAGAAATTCATGCTAAGAGATAATTAACACAAGTTTTCCTTATGCAAATTAAACATTCACATACATCATTGATTTCATCCCAACAACACTCACTCCATTAAGCATGAACAGAGACACAAAATATTAACCCGAAATATTAAGCATGAACCACAATAAAAGCGCATTAAACACATAAATAAATTATGAAGAATTAAGAGACTAAGAGAGCAAAAACAACACAACAACAACCTCAAAACTTCATTGCAATATGAATCAAAAGGATAATCTTATAAATTAGTGCTTCCATTAAATTCCAATAAAGCAAACCATGATTTGCATAAGGCAAAATGGAATTAAAATAAAAAAATGAAGTTGAATTGAAACAAGAATAGAATGTAATTGCAGATAAAAAGAAAATAATTACAGAACTACTTTTGCCAAAGAGAGAAAACAAACTGAATCCCAAAAGCAGATAATAAAGAAATGCATGCTTCTCTTTCTCCCTCCTCTGTGTAACAGGCGACTAGACCTAAATAAGTCTCAACACTAAACTTAATGGGCGTTTTGGTCCATTGAATAAAAACTAAAAATAACAACTGATAATGTGCAACTCCTTTTCAATTCCAAAATTAATTTCCAGTGCCAATAAAAATCTAAAGCTACATTGAAAATAATAATTAATTTAGTTCAGAAAATCTAAATTAAATAAAATTATTATTTTTTGATAAATGAAATCCAAACAGTAAAACTAAGAAAATAATAAACAGTTAAACACAAATTAATAATTAAAATAGGTACATAAAGACAAGTAAATAAGAAAAAATAATGATTCATCAGTTATCTTATCATGTTTTCATGTGTATGAATTTTTATCTTATCTTGTTATGTTCTTTTATTTTAGTATATCAGCTCTATCAATAAATAAAAATTTAATTTATGTATATTGACAGTATATAATTTTCATTTATTTGTCAATTAAAAATTATTATTATATGATAGTTATACCCGTGTATTAGTCATTCACGTATTAACTATTTACCTTTTGTAGAAGAGTGTATTTGTTTCAATATTATTAAATCGACATTTTCTGTAATTCCTTTTAGCATAACATTATTTTACATTGGGTATCTGTTTTAAATAATAGATCATGATATACTTGTTAACTATTTACATGTTTATTAGATTTTCAAGTAATTATTTTAAGTCACAAGATCATATCTAACATATGATACATGCTTTATTTTGGATCAATACATGAATTTGAGAAAGTGTATTTATATAGATTTAAGACGATATGAGAAAGTGAATTGGGTAGTTTAGAGTAAGAGATATATGATAAAATTTAAATTGAAAATTTGTGAGTAATATAATGAGTGAGTGTAATTAATATTTTAAATTTTTTAATTAATAAAATTATAAGACCTTAATTTTATCATTATGGTAAATTAATTTAAAATAAAATATGATTAATTATTTATTTATTAATATTATTATTTTTGATAAATTTATTTTACTTCTTATTTTTATTAAATTTATTATTTTTTTTTAATTTATATATTATTATTATTATTTTATAAATTTATTTTGATTGTTACTATTTATAATTATCATTTATAATTTATTATTATTATTATTTATATATTAATTTTAAATATTATTATTTTTAATTCTATCATCATTACTTATATTATTAGTTTATTATTATTATTATATATTATTATATTATATTATGTAATTTCTTAAAAGTTTCATTTTTTAAAGACATTATAATTCATTTGAAATTGGTCAACTTTATCCGGAAGTGAATTCAAATAAGTTGTACTAACAAAGACTCAGTAACTTCCATGTCCATAAACTTCAACTTTGTTGTGAGATTAAACAATTGAGTCACATGATCTTGACTAAAAACAATAAAATTTTTTATTTATTAATTCACTTATCAAATTGCAAAAATTCCTTAACCAATTTATAAACTCCTTAACATTATATTTTTTTAACACAAATAATTTAACATTTTTAAATATTATTAATCTCATCCAGTTCAAAGTTAATTAATCTATTAGATTATTCTTAAGCATCATAAAGAGTAGGATCAACTTTTATACTAGTATAGAGATTGAATTTGCTTCATCCCAAACATCATGAAGAATAAACTTTTATACTAATCTCAGTAAGGATTGTATTTCCTTCATCTATTACCAATGCAATGTAATATATATATAAAATTCAAATTATTGAACTTGACCAATCAAAGTAAACATTTAATAGTTGCATACACATAAAAAATAAAAACCTCACATTGATGTATTGAAAAACATACCACTTTTGAGATGCATGACATATTTGGATTCAACATGTATGAAAGCAAATCATTTGTATTACTAATTACAAGTCCTGATTCACCTTCAAGTATTAACAATTTTAATGAACCCAAATTGTTAGTTTTACAACATCCTTATTCCAATTCATCATGTATTTACATTTATGAATTTCCTAAATTTAATCACTTTGTTTATTAATAAAATAATTTTTATAACTTTTGGAAGTTATTGTTTCAAAAGAAACTGTCATAAGTATCAATTCAATTTCAAATTAATATAATATTATATTCAAATTCATTGCAGACATTCAATCTCACCAAAAGTTGTACCTTTTTCAGACCCTCTTTCAAATGTTTGGTCTCTAGTACTGTTTTTAATTTAAAATTAATGGAATATTATATTCAAATTAATGTCTCCAGTTGCATTTCACAATATTCATTTTCACTTGATGAAATTTTCATTCTCAACATGAAAAGGCTTGGAATTCTATAATGCAGATTCTTTTATGAAATTATAAAATAAAACAGGGAGAAACTTCAATGGAGAAATATGGTATCCTAACTTGGTTCTAATACCAATTCTAAGTTAAATAAATTACTCTCATATATAATTTTCAGTTCAACATACAAGAACATTATACAGTCAGATCTTATATAACATATTTTTCAGTATACTTTATTTTTATTTTTTATAGAATGATCCAAGAACTTATCTAGATTTATCCTAAAGTACTTCAAAAATATTGTTTTGACTAATAATTTCTTTTATCATTTCTTACTTTTACGACTTGTTTGGTTTACTGGAATAATTTGCAAAGACGGATGGATACCGAAGAAAAGGGACGAAAACAAAAGATTTGAAGAATTAAAAAAGAATAAAAAAACAAAAAGTAAAGACAAAATTTGAAGTCTTTCTTTGCATCACCACTCATTCCTTTTATATAAGCAATCTTATTATTAATTAATTATAATAATATAATATAATATGACAATATTATTTATTAATATTAAATATAATTATTAAAAAATTATAAAATAATAATAAACATAAGATAATTATAAAAATTAAATATTAATAATATTAATGTTAAGAACTAACAATAATAATAAAATCATAAATAATAATTATAATTATAATTATAATAAAAATTAAAATAAATATACATAATAATAATATTAACAATAATAATAATTTAATTTTAATTTTAAAATAATTTATAATTTTATAATTCTATCAATAGAAAATAATAATTAATTAATTACATCCAACAAATTAATATTTTATTTTTAATTTTACCATTTTATCAATTAAAAAAATTAAAATATCTATCACACTTATTAAATTACTTATTAATTTTTATTCAAATCTTATTATATTTTTTTAATCTAAATAATTTAACTTTCTATGTAGTTTATCTCAAATTCATTCAAACCCATTCTTACAAATATTCTCTCTCGACCAAAGTATTAGAAAGAAAATAAAAAAAAATTGTTTATTTTATTTAACTCTTGTATCTAAATAAATCAATCTTTAATGAAGTAAGAAAAGAAAAATTAAGCAAATCTAAGAGAAAGTAATGTAGAAACATTTATTTTTGTCTAAATTTCAAAGATTTATATAATTATATAAAAAAAATATTTTTTTAATCACCTTTCAGAGTATTTATTTGTTCGATAGTTTTATGTTTCAATAAAAAGATATAATTTTTTAAAACTATTTCTATTGTAATTTTTAATTAAATAATTTTATCTTTCAATAAACAAAAATCCAAATTATTATAATTAAGATTATGATTTATTGGTTAGGTGGAATGATTTACATCTTTAGTTTGCACCAACCCAACCACACTTGTCACTCTCTGTCCCTTATCCACTCCTAATATCAGGATACTTAGTTACACGTGCCATGTCTTCATGGTTTAGCAGAGTCACGTGCCATACCCAACGGCAGCCGAAGCCGATAAAGAACTGTAAACCCTAACAATATTCTCGTTTTCATGTTCTTTACTTCAAATAACAGTTTTTTCCAGCTTCCACTTTCTCTTAGTGCAAGCCTTCCTTCATTTTCTCCTCTTCTTCGAGGTACTTCTCTGTCTATATCGCTGTGTTCATTTCAGTTTGCGCTTTCTCGACATTGAATTGGTTTCATGCCGGTGTTGCCTTTGGTAGCTTGACTCGTTGGAGTGGTTTTTGTATACTTTCTTCTGAAGTTGCTGAAAATGAACGGTTTAATCTTCGATTTATGTAAATTAGAGTGTTTAATGTGGCATTGTTTGGTTACTGCTTGTGTGTTTGGCCATTGGTAACAAACTTGCTGTTAACAGATGTAATTCTTAGCCTAACCCTGTTTTATGGTTTAGTTTAAACCGTAGTTACTTCTTAGGTATTTTTACCTATTAGCGGTGCCAATCGGTGGGGTGATTCTGTATAATAGATACAGTGGTTCTTGTATTGGATGGACAGAAAAAGAGTTGAATAAAGTTTTTCTTTCAGTTTCGTGAATTCTCTGGATTTCTTTCATCTCAGGTTCTCTTTCAATCTTGTGGAATGTATTTCGGCGTGTTTTTTTTGAAATTTGGACTGCGTTCTGATTTTGATTTTTGTGTGTTTATTTTCAATTGGTATATTTTCAATTAACAGTATTAGCAACTAGTAAATGCAAATCTCGAATTGGAATTTGGAAATTATGGTTGGAATGCTGATGATTGAATTTTCAATTGGAAATCTTTTCATTTAACACTAAATGTTTGATATTTTTAATAATTTTTTTCTTCTTTTGATTCCCTTAACCATGGATCTAAATCCATTTAATGGCAGCAAGCTGCTTTGATAATAGTAACAGAAACGGCACATTGTTTTAATCTCATTATTTGGTTTTATGACTTTTTTGAAGTAGATGTTTGAAACAAGATGCATTGTTTTCAGCATTTGGTTCACAAAATCGTGAAATTAGTGTACAAAGTAAAAATAGTTTGTCATTTTTGTAATTAATTGTGGAAAATTTACCTCGGGTTTTTCTGGCAGTAGCATTCATTGATATATAGTAGTGTGGTGGTCAGGTTTTTGTTTGTAGATATACCAGTAGTTTTTGTTTTGTTTTTTTTTTTTTTTTTTTTTTTTTTTTTTTTTTTTTTTTTTTTTGTAATATTTTTTGTTTTTTTTTTTTTTAAATGTTTTTAGGAAGGTTTTGT
>Ga0099824_1009263_pt1 | contig 12192 bp, 4 predicted proteins | sample SiratrowhiteBW_FD_76837 | JGI IMG/M metagenome (GOLD analysis project Ga0099824, IMG submission 76837) | Root nodule microbial communities of legume samples collected from California, USA - Siratro white BW | ecosystem: Host-associated > Plants > Roots > Nodule | place: USA: California... | reverse complement strand
TTTATATCTATTTAAAAAATATATATAAAATATTATTTATATATATATATATATATATATATATATATATATATATATATATATATATATATGGTCATGCATAAGAACTACAAATAAAGTGAACTGATATATTCTGTTACTCAGTCTTTGAAAGTATTAATGGAAAGCTTAAAAATTAAGAAGACGCAACTATGACATATGTGAGTTGAAACAACTCATCTCTGTTTCTGTTCTAAACTCGATTCATTTATATTTATATGCTTTTAAATAAGTCACGTATAAATATTACTGCAATAGAAACAATGTATAAAGAATAATTGACACTAAGAAATTAAAAAGTAAATGAAAAACTAAATTATAGTTAAGTAATGATGAAGAACAGAGTACGAGTACGTAAAAATAAACTAAAATAAAAATTTTCGCAAAAGGTTTCTACTGACCTGTATTGTTGTGCAATTTGTTTGACCTTAAGAGAAGGGATTTATCTTCCCATCCACCATGACATGAAGTCGATCTTTCAAATCATACAGAAAATTGAAGTAAGCATGCCTCAGTTTTCTGTTGAAGAAAATGCCACAGCAAATTCCCAAAAAGCCCGTCACAAATCCGGATTCTATTCCGATGTAAAACCATGGCCAAAATTCAGAGTGATTTCCATCTTCATCTACAACCTTTCTGTCTTTATGTTTATCATCCTCAAAGCACATCTTGGTAAGCGGGGGTCCACAAAGATCAGGGTTGCCCATGTAACTAAGTGCAGTGAACCCCTGAAGTTGTGTGCCTGATGCTATTTTGCCTCTCAAATTGTTTAATGACAGATTCAAGTAACCCAAAAACGACAAACTGGACAAGCTCTCAGGAATTTCACCCGTGAGTTGGTTTCTTGAAAAATCAAGGGACTCTAAGTTTTTCAGGTTTCCTATCTCATTTGGTATTTTTCCTGCTAATTTATTGTTGGATAAGTTCAAGGAGGACAATCCAATGAGACTAAACATTTGTGGAGGTATTGTTCCGGATAAATTGTTACTTGACATATCAATTAAGGTCATAAAGTGTAGGTTTTTTTTATATTCCAATACTTGACCTTTAGTAATCAATTCAAGATAGTCTTCCATGACGTAGTAACGACTACCAAATGAAGGATAGGAAAAGGAAAGTTTGTTTTGTGAGGCATTGTTGAAAAGTAAGGTTTTAATATTAGCAAGACAACTAGGTAAATGACCAAAGATTGAGTTATGTGCAATATCCAATATAATGAGGGAAGACATTTGGCATATTTGTGGTGGGATTTTACCACTCAAATTATTGGACCTTAATTGGATAGCCATTACATTGTGAGGTATCCAATCTGGTATGTTTCCTGATAAGTGGTTATTGCGAACATTAAAGACCAATAGAGAGCGACAATTTTGCAAAGAGTGAGGAATCTCTCCATGTAGTTTGTTCTCATGCAAATGGAGTGAGGTGAGATTAGATAACAAGCCCATTGATGAAGGTATCTTTCCTGATAGATTATTGCTTCCCAAATTAACAGCTACCAAAGATTTCCAATTCTTCCAACAGTCCGTAAGCCCTCCAGATAAATGATTCTGTGATATGTCCAAGAACACCAAATTGTTTTTCTCATTCATCATCTTATGATCACATAAGAGCGGAGACATGTCTCCTGATAAGGAATTATTTGATAAAGAGACAATGACCACATTCGGTGATAATTGAGGCAAGGAACCTTTCAGACCATTCGATGATAGATAAATGAATGTAGAGTTCAACAACACATTTGACATGTTCCCTTCTATCAAATTATCTTCTATTTGGACTTCATTCACTCTTGATACAAAATTCCAAAATTTGTCAGAGGCCTCAAATGATGAACCCCAAATACCTAAATGTTCAATAAATCGTTGAGTATATAACCATACAGGAAGTTTGGGATTCGAAAACCCGAGAACCAATTCTTCAAGTTGAAAAGGTGGAATCCAATCGGAGTCAAAATCAAACATTAACGGGGGATATGAGTATATATACAGAAATTTTAATTTTAACAATTTGGCTAAATTTCTCTCCGACACAACTCCTGTCAATGAATTTGAGGAAACATCCACGGCAATTAAGGATGATAGATTTCCCAAATTTGTGGGAATAGATCCAGAGAACATGTTTACTCCAAGAATAAGATATTTTAAGTGTTTGAATTCACCTAACCAATCTGGAATGGGTCCATCGAAGTTATTTTCTTGCAAGACCAAGTCTTCCAGTTCCGGAAGATTTAAGAAAGCCTTAGGTAGATGTCCTATCAAAGAACTTGAGCTAAGGTCTATAGAATAGATACTGGAACTAAGATTGAATAGCCACTTAGGTAACTCTGAGTTAAATTCATTTCCATAAAGATTAAGAACTTTGAGTGCAGTAAAATTAGCATACTGAAGAGACAAACTCAAGTCTTTAAGTTGACAACCACCCATATCGAGAGATGAAAGTGATGGAAGCATAGTCACTAATTGAAGCCAATTAGTTTGCTTACTAAGATCAATAGCACGAAGGTCGAGATATTCCAAGGAGGAAATGTTGGGAAGCCATTGAAGGCTATTGATGGCAAGATTCCAGTTAAATGACAAATCAAGAAGACGAAGAGTTGAAGAGTTGACACGGTGACGAGGAGAAGTAGGCATAGATAGATTATGGCAGTTATGATTATGCAGATAATCAAATTGTAATGCTAAGAAGTCATTGTTTGACAAATCCAAGTAATCTAAAAACTCCAACTCCACTAACAGCAAGGATAGGTGAATGGAACCTGTAAGGCAATGTGATTTATCTTCTTTGTCTCTGTAAGATGGAGGAGATGTAGAACATGGGAGAGTGATTCCAGTGACTCTACTTGTGATGTTGCTACAGATGACTCCTTTCCATTCACAACAATCTAGTTTGGTGGACCATGAAGAAAGGACACCTGATGGGTCTGTGAGTCCTCGTTTGAAGTTGAAGAGAGCATGCATGTCTTGTTGGTTGCAACGAATGTGGAAGTTGCAGAGGCCAATGTCGAACATAATTCCGCATAACAACAACCATGAAAAAATAATTGCATTTTGAGATGGAAATGTAGTCATCATTACAAGACAAATGAAGGGGTGAGCTAGAATGGATGACTTGAATGCAATGGAGAGAAGCTGTATTTATAGTGACTGGCGTCTTAAAAGTTTCACATTATTAAGAGTATCATATATATTCTTTTACAATTTGAAGATAATTTTTTAAAAATAAAACCATAATGATAATATTGAATTTTAAATAAATAATTGTTATTTTTAATTCGAAATAATTATGCTTTCAGTGATTAAGATCATTACAAAAGATTATTTTTAAAAATAATCAATGTAATACCATATTTACAAATTAAATATTAATCTGAAATATTTTTTCATGATTTCATAGAAGTATTTGATGATATTAGAGTTTGTGCTCTCATAATATAATGAAATTTTGTGTTAAATAAGAAAATATAATTAATTAGGATTGCAACGACTTGACTTGAGAAACTGATTGTTTGACAAAATGTGTCCCCTGCCCCCACGAACACGATTTTGGAAAGACTTATTCAAACCAAACAAAAATTATGCATAGGTTGTATTCTTATTTTCGAATATTACTAAATATTTTAAAATTAATCATTTTATTTAGGTAAAATATTTCTAAATAGAAAATATTTAATTTATAAAAACGCGTTCGTCTGTTTAAAATATAGTATAATATAGTTTAGTGACAAGGAGACATGAGAACGAAGTTTTCGATGTCTTTCAGGTTGAAATTTTTTATTTTTACTTTTAAAAATATCAGAAATTCTAATTTTTGTAATTTCCTAATTCTTACTAATAACATCTACAGAGAGGGTTAAAAATCATTTTTAAAATTTATGGAATTAAAAATAAAGTAACTAAATTTAGACAACTAAAAATGTTTAAGTAAATAAAGCGACATACAATGTGTTCATATTCACATTAAGAAAGACATTTAGATTAGAGACTTAGAGGGTGAATTTGAGATCTGAAATTGAGATGAAAATAATTGAAAAGTTTAGTTATTTGGATTGAGAGAAAGAAAATAAGATTTGAGTGAAAAATTTATGAAGGTTTATGAATGATATGATCCATATAATAATATTTTAATATAAAATTATAAATTTATTCTTATAAATAAAATATAATTGATAATATTTTTAAAAAATTTAAGAAAATATCAAATTAGTAATTATCTTTAAAATAAATTTAATTTATTCTAATATATATATATTAATGAAAAGATTAATTTTTTAAAATATAAAATTAAATCTTCTAAAATAACTTTAATAATAAATTTAAATACAATTATTATTTTATAATAATATAAAATTATTACCATATAATTTATTTTCATTTTAAATATCTTTATCAAATTACAATTATATTTATATTATTATTATTATTTATTTTACTAAATATATTATATAATATTTGTATTTTAAAATTTAAACAATACTTAATTTTTATTTTTAAATATTATTTATTATTATATTATATAATATATATATAGATATATTATATACATATTATATATATATATATACTATTATAAATTTAATTATTTGTTATTTTAAAAAAATAAATATATTTTATTTAATTATAATTAAATTATTTTTTATTTAGAAAATCAACTTTCCTTGGATTTCTTCGCAAGGATAGTGAAAAGTTTTGAAATAAAACTTTGTCGTTTTTCGTAAAAGTTAGTTTCGTGTTTGACGCTTTTTTTTTTTTTCTTTGTTTCTTTGCTCACACTGTATCCGTCATCGGATACAAACACAGCCTAAGAGACCTGTCGATAATAAAGAAATATCTACAGAAATATAAACCATGCTTTGAACACAATTGCAGTCAACTTTATAAATTGCATGCTTTTGCTTTGAGAAACGAAAATTTAATCTTGATTCGAACATAAACAGAAGTAAATTACACCATTCCCAGTTCCAAAACTAAAGGGTATGAGATTTATGATTTAGTGGAGAAAGATGGGCTTTATAAAACTGGGTCAATTCAATACACAATGACAGTTACATAAAGTCAACATTTTATCATGATAAATTTAAATATCAGCTCCAAAACTGCGAATTTAAATAATGTTTCGGCATTCAACAGAAAGGAAAAAAAAACTGAAAGACTGAAGAGTGGAGCAACTTAATCATGGCGCAATCCTAAGTGGGTCACGAGGGAAAAGCGATGTTTTGCGAATGTTATTGAGGCCACAGAAGAGCATCACAACACGCTCCAACCCTACTCCAAAGCCACCATGTGGCGGTGCACCATATCTGCAAATTATCAAATTAAGAAATTAGTTTTACAATAGCAGACTAAGTAGGTGGAGGCACAAACACAGGAAAAAAATAATACCTGAAAGAATCAATGTATGTAGATATTGTCTTGACATCAATGCCGCAAGCTGCTGCACGTTGTTCCAAAAATTCTGGCACATGAACACGCTGAGCTCCTGAAATTATCTCCTCACCTAAGGAACAAGGAACCCACGGCAACTCAAATCAGAACAGCTACAGAAACCACAACCCCACACACACATATAAAGAAGCATGACAATTAAACGAGCCATGCAAAGTCAGTTGGAAAAGATTGTCATGCCAATGCAATTTATAACAAAATACCTCGAATAAAGACATCAAAGGAGTTGCTGTATGCTGGATTGTCATAGCAAGGCATTGTATAAAATGGCCTTACAGCCAAAGGATATCGATGAAGGATATAGAACTCTGTGCCATACCTAAATACAACAGCAGCAAACTAGCTTAAATAACAGGTCACGTTAAAAGATAATATTTTTATGGTAAAAACTGCAAGAAAAGGACTTACTTCTCCAAGACTAGTTGACCCAATTTCCTTTCCGCTTCAGTATTCAAGTCGCCAAAAGGTTCAATCTCTACTCCCACTTCCTGCACATGCCAAAACAAGCATACTGAAAACTCCTACTATTCTACAGCTTAGAGCAAGTTTGGGTTGAAGTTAAGTTCAACGTGACTGAAATCTAACCAGCACAACTTATACTTTTTGACAATGGCAAATCTCAGTTCAATAGGTGTTGAGCATGTTTCCAAACACAGCCTTAGTTTCCGGCATACCTATTTTGTAAATTTTAACGCACACATTATTTCTAAAGATTTTTGCATATATAGGTTTTTCTTTTTTTGTATTATATACCATTACCATAGTTTCTGTCTGCGACGGCTAAAGCCACAGTTCCATGCCCAGTTCACATTACCATAGTTTCTCTTTGACTTTTTTTTGTAGTATAATTTGAAAATTGAGATTAAACATTATTTCTAATTTTCAAACATTGACTTGCATGACTTTTGAGCATTGTTTGTATGCTAATCTACAGATTAAAATGCGCAAGAATACTCCAGTTGGCACTTTAAATATACCTTCCCTTCTTCTCTTGGTGTTACGAAATAGACAATAGAATAAAGATGTAAGATTCAGGCATCACCATCATCCTATCTACTTCTTTTATCTACCACTTTTAGTAAATTAATTTAGAAATTTTAACCATACCTTGAGCATCTGAATCCCTTCTTCATATGTTAGCCGCAGTGTATTCCGGAGATACTGCACATTCACAGGACTATTGTCAGAGATCAGAAACAAGTAGCAAATATCTATTTACATCTCACATTGCACACTACATAATCATCGACTGCATAAGATATTTACGATAATACAAAATAACCACCTTTAAAGGTTCAAATGGGTACTGAGTCCCCACAGCTTCCAGCTCTTTCTTACAATGTTCGTTCAAACTGTCAAACATTGCGACAAATAATCTATCAACTACATCCATAACCTGCCAAAAATTTCAAATCATCAGTAAATCATTCATGCCCTCAATGCATTCAAATGCAAGCACACATTTGCCAACAAGCCAAATATACCTCAAAATAATGCTTCTTAATCTCCATTTCAACATCAAGACCTGTAAACTCACACAGATGCCTGTGAGTGTAGGAATCTTCTGCTCTAAATACAGGACCAATCTCAAAAACACGACCAAAATCTCCACATATACACATTTGCTTGTGAAGCTGAGGTGACTGGGCCAGGCATGCAGGTTGGCCTTTGTAGTCCAGTCTGAAAACAGAAGCTCCACCCTCACTAGATCCAGCAATCAACTTTGGAGTGTGGATTTCACAAAAACCTTCAGATAATAAGAACTGTCTAAATGCCTGCACAATAAAGCAATTAAAAGTTAATCAAACCATTCAGCTCAGAGTCCAACTGCAATAGCATATCTTAAGTGGAGTCTCGGTAATCAGTATGCAATTTTTATTTCAATAAACAAAAGTTTGAAGTAACCCCCAATAGTAGCTAAAATAAATAAATAAATAAAGTCTTCAGAAGATCATCGGAGATACAAAAAATAAATGAATACATTGGCAACGTGAGACTGAACACGGAAGATTCCTTGATTAGCAGGTGTTCGCACGTCGAGCACTCTGAAGTTCAATCGTGTGTCCTGATTAACACGAACAAGTTGCTCTCCAGCCTGCACCCATTAACAAGCACATAAAGCAAGATCAAAACAATGGCAACGCACTCCTCAAATAAAAACAGAAAAAAATTAACATGAAACATCAAACAAAAACAAGCCAAAAATCTTTACTACAGAGAACCTGAAGAGCCTTCTCAATTTCAACCTCACTCCGAGCAGCATCCTCAAGATTAATAGGCAGAGTAGGCATAGCCCTACTGATACAATACACCTTTCTCACTTGAATTTCCACCTGCATGAACAAACCAAGCCATAAACACCACAAACTCCAAATTCAACCACTGACTCTAAACCTACCAAAAAAGCAAACATGCAAATACGCATCTTCAAGTAAACCATACAATATCCTTTACATAAAACACAATTCAATACTTAGTTTTTAGATTATTCTAATTGGCAATGCATTACAAAAGACGTTTCATCAAAATCTGCGTGACTCCATTGCACGGAAGAGAAAAGATACCAACAATATTTACAATAGGCAATCACAGTCTTCAAATCTAACCACTAATCTTCTTAAATAAACCAAATTATAACATTATATACCGAAAAACACTACTAAATATTTTTCAATTTTCTTAATAAAAAAAAGCGTGTCGTCAGAATCTGTGTACGACTAATACTACAGAGAGCATTGAATCGAAGAGGAACCAACCATAGCACACAAACTTCACAAACCCTAGAACTAAAAAGGAACGAACCTGCTGCGTGGCGCCTTTGATGGGAGCGGCGGGGATCGACACAACACCTTCTACATCGACAATGGATTCGCGGTTGAGCGCGGCGGCGAACTTCACCATCTGCGGGCTCACCGTGTCGGGCTGCGCCTGCACCAGACACTGAACCGTGAAGCCGTGCTCTCTTACGACCAAGAACGCCATCTTCTTCCCGACCGGTCGAATCGTCTGCGCCCTCCCTCGGATCAGCACCGTCTTGTTCTCGAGCGCGCCGCCGAGCGCCTCCACGAGCGTCCACTCGCCCACGTCTTGGGGTGCCTTGGACTGCAGCTCAACAAGCGGCACGTCGCCGTAGTTGGCGGCGAGGGGGTCATCCTCGTCGACGGACAGATTTTCCGTGGCGGCAGACGCGGCGGCGACTTCCTGGCGGCGGCGGAGCTTCTCCTGCTTGGCGGCCTCCTTCTTGGCGGCCTTTTTGCTAACCTGGGCCGCCTCCGATGCAGCAGCGGCGGCGTCTTGGGACTCCGAAGACGACATCGTTTTGGCGTGCGAAATTCGGGTTTTGGGTTTACTTGAGTTAGTTATAAGATTAAAATGTTGAGGCAATGAAATAAAATTATTAGGGTTTATTTTTTCTTTTCAACTGAGGAAATGGAATATATATAGTACGAAAGAGAAACGCTTACTTATCCGATTTGAAAATGGAAACGCAAATCCGTGGTATTGGCACGCAGTGTTCATACTTTACTTCGTCTTTCTAACAATTTCTAAAACAATGTCTGGGCTTAATTATTTTTTTTTTTCTTTTTCTAAATAGTTTTTTTAGTCAATCCTTGTTGGCTATTTTTTTATTTATTTATGAAAAACTAGTTAATAAAACCTACCCACAATCTGAAAACTACGTGAAAGTTTCAACTTAGTAGTCAGTATAAAAAAGATTATGCTAAGTTAATTTTTTTCTGAACATACTACTAGTATGAATTATTTGTTTACTTTCTAAGATTTATATAGTCATGTGTCTATATCTATATATTTAGATAAAAAATATGTTGAAAAACACCACTATCAATAAGAAAATTATAAAGAATAAACTACAAAGATATAGAAAAGAGTAATGTTTGTGGATTTCAAATCTTAAACTCTCAGTTTTTATTTATTCATATATGTGTAATATATATAAGGTTACATATTTACAAAGATTAATAAAGCATTCATAATAAAATTATATAATGTAAAAGGAAAGACTAGAAAAATCTTAAAAGATAAATTATATTCAAATAATATATTTTTAAATTAAAAGAAGTTATTATATTTATATTAAATAATATAAAATAAAATGATATATTTTTTGAAAAAATATTGTTATCTTTCAAAAGTTAAATAATTTATAATAAAATACAATGTTTTTAAAAGAAATATATCCTCGTTTAATTTCAAAATATATATTAGTTTATAAATATTAATATATTATATATTGTTTCATATTATTTGGAGATGACACATAGAATATGAGTGACTATGTGGTCAAGGTTTAAGTAAGAAAAGTAACCGCTTCAATTTCAGGATGGGTTTCAAAAAATTTAATACCAATATATTATTATAAAATTAAAAAATATTTAATTTTAAAATTATACTAAAAATTATTTTTAATTAAAAAATTAAAATATCTGACTTTAAGTTCGAAACTTTAAATTTATATTGGTATTATTTTTGAAACTTTCTTATAATAAGTTAATAATTTTTTTAAAAGAAATTAAACAATTAAGGAATCCTATTTATTAAAGTTTTTTAATTTTCTATCTCTTTCTATTATTCCATCATCACATTCACATATTCATATGTCTTTTTATTCTTCACTCTTATACTTATTTCCTTCCTCTATCTATTTTTTCATTTTCGGACTCTTTCATCTTTTATCTGACTTTTCAACTAAATCTATCTTCCATAATATTGTTTCAATTTACACTATTATTGTTATTAGGTAATTTTTCAATTCCAAATTTGTTTTATCATTCTAAAATGTGTATTAATGCATGTGACTCTATTTGGAGTTGTGTCACATTTATTCCTTTTGAGTGCATCAATATGAGATAAAAATAATATCATTAATGAATTGATCTCAAAATTATTTTATTTTTTCATTATTGTTTAATTAATTTTAAAATAATTAGTACACATCCAAGGAAAAACATTAGAAATTTATAATTTATAAATTAAATTAAATTTAAAGGCTTATCAAAGGATAGGACTCAAAAATATAAGGAGATTTGAGACTTCAAGAAAAAAATACTAAGATCAATATGAAGTTCATTGTTTTAACAATCAGGTTTCATCTTTTTAACTTAGTATCATTTTATATATTTATAAGTTATATTCAATGTTATATATATTATAATTTTTAATTTTATATTAGAATATACAAATACGTCAACTAGAAAATATGAATGGGGTTATTCAAAACTTCAAAAAGATATTTCTGGTTTTTTATTTATTATTAAAAAATTAAAGTCATTAGGTTGAAAGATAAATGCCTAAATATTGAAAAATATTTAAAACATGATAATTTGTTGGATCTTGATGACTTAGATTTATTTTCATAATTAAATATCTTAAAGAAGATTATAGGATTAGAAAATGATAAACCAATTGACATGTTTAATTATATAAAAAATATTTTTTTTCAAATACATATGTAACATATAGAATAAAAATTTCAATATCAATTCGCTGAAAAGAGTTTTTCAAAACTTAAACTAATAAAATCTTATTTAAAATTAACAACGTCTCAACAAAGATTAAACAAATTAGTTTTATTGTCTATTGAAAAAAATATTTAAAATAAAATTAATTATGATAATTTAATAGATAATTTTATAACATAAAAAACTTGAAATTTTAAATAAAAATATCACAATTTTAGTCATTTTATTAATTTAAAAAAGGTCTCACATTTTTAATTTGCTTTAGGCATGTGATTATATTCATTACGGTTACGAAGTAAAAACACATTCATCTTTATTTCCAATATTTGATAAGTATACAATTTTTGACACATTCTCATCTTGTCAAGCAATGACTATACTCATAGCAACATCCATATTTAGCTAAATATTTATTAAATAATTGTTTTAAAAGTAAAAAACCAAAATAAAGAAAATATTATATTATAAAAAAATTAAAAGAACACTTATTTTTTTTCTCTTCATCTTAAATAACAATGAGAAAATTATAACTCCACAAATATAAAATTAGGACACTAAATAAACTAAAAGAGTATATTAGTAATTTAAAATAGAAACAAGACTAGAGCGACACAATAATATGTATGTACCTATCCACGTATTATATTTAAAATGTTTACTCATATTTACCCTATGAATAATTAATTTCTGTATTCTTCATCAACATCAAAATTAGTTTAGACCATACTAATATATACATATTTATTTTTCATCATTAATATTATATACACATATATAATACAAACTATATCAATATGTTTAGAACCTATAACATCATCTAATCATGATCATGTCACAAGTACAACTACAGTATAAAATCAAATTAAAATCACATGGGTAAAGTAAAAAATATTATAATTTATAATCAATGTACATATATAAATTAGTCATGATTCAAATACATTATCCAAATAAAAATTGACATTATCTTTCAAAGCATTATTGATTTACAAACATCAACTTGATAAGTACCAATTTTAAGTGTTTTTATATATGAAAAATATTGAGTACTTATGGGTTTTAGTATTATTTAAAATAGTAATTTCTCCCAATTTTAGAGTTTTTGAATTTAAATATATGTTTTGAGTCCTGAGTTAAAGGAAATAATTTAATCTCAATTATTGTGAAATTTCAGGTGAAAAAGAATGAAGAAAATGATAGATGGGAAGATTCATGAAGAAAAGAAACAA
>Ga0099824_1009259_pt1 | contig 12199 bp, 9 predicted proteins | sample SiratrowhiteBW_FD_76837 | JGI IMG/M metagenome (GOLD analysis project Ga0099824, IMG submission 76837) | Root nodule microbial communities of legume samples collected from California, USA - Siratro white BW | ecosystem: Host-associated > Plants > Roots > Nodule | place: USA: California... | reverse complement strand
TCTCCGATACTGCAAGTAGATGTTGCACAGGGCGATAGCCGTGATGAGAAGATTTCCAACGAACGTGTATGAAGACGGCACGATGCGAGCGTCGAAATACTGGAACAAAAACGTGATGATCGGAGCCGTGGACAGGACCATGTTCACCGTGAACGGCTCCACGCGGCGAATGCCCTCCTGTATCAAGAGCAAAGGCACAATGATTGTCGATAGCGCGATCACTACGATTGCGCACCAATGCTGCGCGATCTCCGACGCGATAGAGGAATGATCGCTCAGCGCAAGCAGCAAGAGGATCGCCCCGTAGAAGCGATGGGCCAGCACTTGAAGACCGGAGAATCCACGATCGAACAGCATTTTCACGAGGATATTGGTAAGGGCAAGCGATAGACCGGCCACGACTGCCAGGAAGACGCCAAAGGACGATCGAGGTCCCCACGCGACGCCGGCGTTTCCGCTCGCCGAAATCCAGATCATGTAACTGCCAACGACCGCAATCAGAAGGCTCACGACAATATCCGACCTTGGGGGAATGCCCTGCTTTCTGATCAGCGCGTTTAACCACACTGTTGCGGAAGGCCCCAACACCACCATGAACGCGACGATGATGGCAGGTTCGGCGTACGTCAGTCCGACGAACAGCCCAACCCAGCTTATCGCAGTCACGAAATTAAGTGAGACAAAGACCGCAAGCGACGACTTTGTGACCTCCACCCGTCCGCCTGCCCCGCGAGCCAAGACGTTGAACGTCATACACACCAGACCAAAGGACAGCAGAAGAGCGATGGACGCGTCTGCCTGCTGGAAATATGAAGCAGCATAGACCTCACCTGCGGCACTCACGGTGACGTAGAGGGCCACAAAGACCACTCCCGTGGCGAAGCGATTGGTCAGCAGCCCGGGCGCGGCTTGCGGCGAACCGGACCTGCGGGATTCTCCGTTCGGCTCCGCAGGGCCGCATTTCGATCGGAACTTCACGATCCGCCCCTAGTGTGTCTTGCTTTGGCAGTACGCAGCGCACGCGTCGCCAAACGCGCTGAAGAGGTGCTTGCTCAGGAGGTCGGTTGCCACGTGCCATTCGGGGTGCCATTGCACGCCAATCTGCAGCGTCGGCGCGCCAATGACAGACGCCGCTTCAACCAGACCGTCGGACGCCCAGGCCTCTGGCTTCAGGGCAGCGGCAAGCTGTTCGATGCCTTGATTATGCAAGGAGTTCACTTGCGCTTCGATCGCGCCGGCGATCGGAAAGAGCGCGCCGTCAGGACATATCCTTACGCTATGTGCCACATCATATTGCCGATCCCTTGGAAGATCTGCTTTCTCGGCATGCATCTGACCACTTTCGGACTTCCACTGCGAAAGCGACGGGTGAAGCGTGCCGCCGAAGTAGACGTTGAGCTCCTGCAGCCCACGGCAAATGCCCAAGATCGGTATCCCGTAGGCAACGGCCCTCTCGATGGCCGCCGCCGACAGCCGGTCGCGTGGGCGGTCGCGGATGCCTCCTTCAACGTCCTGCTCGCTTGTCTTCGCAAGGGAAGCGGGCGCGCGCAAGATTGCAGGATCAATGTTCGATTCATCTCCTGTCAACACGAGGCCGTCCAATCTGGGCATGATCGCCAGTCCGGCATCGGCGTTCACATCCTCAGCATCGATGGTCGGCAGTATCACACAGGCCACGCCGGCATAGTGAGCGAGGGCGTGCAGATACTTGCGGCGCAACCAGTCGCGGTGCACGCCATCCACCAAGAGGCGATTTGACGTGACGCCCACGACGGCTCGGGTCGAGAGTCTCCGTTGCGATGTCAAGCTGGTTGCTCTTTCGTATCGACGCTGGTCAACGACTGCTCATACAGGCGTCGATTTCGTTCCTTTAGTTGAGTCATGACGCTGGGTTGACCTTGGGGTCCCTTGACGAAGAGCCCTCCCCAGGTCGCAGCAACGCTTGCATAATGAGGATCTTGCATTCGAATCTTCTGTGCCTTGTGCAGGAGCCAAAACGGAATGCCGGGCGACAGATGATGCTCGAGGTGATATTCATCCAGGTTCTGACCAAAGATGGCTCGCTCGAGGAAGTTTCCTTTCCTATTCCGGGTTAGATAGACGTTCTGCGTCTCCGTCTCGCACATGGGGGAGTGTTCGGCGAGCTCGATAAACCAGCCGAGGACCTGAAACGTGGAGAGATAGGGCACGATCCAGAACAGCACGACGATGTGGAGCAGTCCAAGGGCATATGATCCGACCAAGATGGTCGTCCAGAAAAGATAGAAGCCATACTTGTCGATAAGTATGCCCGACCGGCTCGCGTCATCGGCATCTGTTATCGAAAACCGGTTGGTCCAGAGATACTTCAGGTACGCGACTGTCGCGCCACCCAATATCGGCTTCCAGATCATGTTGAAGGCGTAGCGTCCCGGAGGCTTGACGTCGTAGACGCCGCTGGCCAGGAAGAACTTCAGGTCAGGGTCCTTCTCCGGGTCGCCGAGATAGGGATGATGTTGGTAGACATGTGAAATCCGGTAAGCCCAGTGGCGCTGAAACAAGGGATAGGCGGCGAACAGAATGCCAAGGACATAGTTCCAGGTCGTGTTTTTCGCGAGGGTGCGGTGAGCCGCATCATGCGCGATCGTTGTCAATCCCCGCTGGTAGGCGCCGATCAGAAGAACAGCGAGCGGATAGAGCCACCATGAGACGTAGACCGTCGCGAGCGTGCAAGCTGTAATGACAGCATAATCTTTCGCGATATAGGCGGCTCCCGTTATGTTGTCCGGTCTCAGCTCGGAGAGCTGCTTGTTGATCTCGCGGCTGAATTGAACAGCCTCATAGCGCGACGACCTCAGTTTCCAAGCCTCTGCCTGTGTCATGAGAAATCCCTTCCTGATGGGCTTACAGGTTGTCAGATTGCGGAAAGCGCCTTGTCCAAGTCCTTGATGATGTCGTTGACATCTTCAATGCCGACGCACAGTCGGACTGAGCCACCAAATATGCCGGCGGCCTCACGCTTTTCCCGTGGGACGGTGGTGTGGGTCGTGGACACAGGATGCGTCACGAGCGTGCGGGCATCCCCCACATTGGACACGTGATACATCAAGTCGACGTTCTGGATGAACCTGCGCCCTGCCTGTTCGTCCTCTACCTCAAACATCACCATCGCCCCATATCCGTACGCGACATCGAGGGTCTGATCGACAGTTTCCCGATCGGCTCCTTCAAAGAGCCCTGGGTAGAAGACGCGCCGCACTTTTGGATGCTCCTGAAGAACGCTGGCCACGATCCTGGCATTCTCGCAGTGCTGCTTCATGCGAAGAGGCAGTGTCTCGAGCCCTTGGATCAGTTGAAAACTCGCAAAGGGGGCGATGGCGGCCCCGGTATCGCGCAGCCATGTCATTCGCGCTTTCAGTAGAAACTCGCTCTTGCCGAGGTCTTCGACATCTCGCAGCGCGTTGCGCCAGATAATTCCCCCATGCGCGTCGTCAGGATGATTGAACAGGGGAAAGCGAGACGCTCCCCGGTAATCGAACTCTCCGTTGTCAACGATCAGACCGCCTAGTGTCGTGCCGTGGCCGCATATGTATTTCGTTGCAGAGTACGTCGTGATCGCTGCACCGAGCGCTGACGGCCGACACACCACGGGTGTCGTCGTATTGTCCACGACCAGGGGGACGCCGTGCTTTCTGCCGATCTCCGCCAGTTGCTTGACAGGGAGCGGAATAAGGCATGGGTTCGAGATCACCTCTCCGAACAGACATATCGTGCGATCATCGATTGCACGTTCGAAGGTCTCGGGCCTACGAGGATCCGCTGTCCTGACGCTAATACCAAGACGCTTTAGCGTGTTGTGGAGCAGGTTCCAGGTATTGCCGTACAGATACGGAGAGGCGACGACGTTGTCCCCCACCTCGCCGCTTGATAGGTTGACGATCGCAAGGAATGTCGCGGCTTGACCCGATGCAACCGCGAGCGCGTCGCTTCCCACGTCGACGGCGGCGTACCTTCGTTCCAGCGCTCGGGTCGTTGGGTTGATGATCCTGGTATAGGTGAAACCATCAGCCTTTACGTTGTAGACATCGGCGATATGGTTCAGATCGCCGTCGAGTTCATAAGCCGTGTTCTGATAGATCGGCACCGCGACAGCCTTTGTTGTCGGATCACGCCGGTATCCCGCATGCAGAACGGCAGTTTCGGTGGAAAATGGGGGCTGGGAGGTTGTCGCGACCGGACGCGAGATCTCGCCTTGCCGGCCGGCAATCTCCTGGGGTGACATCCGCCCCGCCAACGGCGCCGGACCTGACCTGAAATATGTGCGAAAAGCGCACCCCAACCGTTCGATCCAACTGGATTGGATTTCTCCAATACAACCGATCCGAAAGCTGCGGGTAGGAGGATGCAACTTGGAGTAGACGTAAAGGTTATGAGCCGCCAGATGACGATATAGGCCATCGAACGCGACCTGGTCCGAGATTCCGGTCGGCGCGGTGAACGCGACGCAAATGGGCGACTGCAGGTCGGCTGGCAGAAGTGGAGACACTACTCCTTCGAGTTCTTTGATAAGATGGTCCCTTATCTTCTCATACCTGCGGCGCCTGGCATCAATGCCTTCGGCGTGCAAAATCTCCAACGCTTTTGTAACCGCTTGAACGATATGAGTGGGAGGGGTCGATCGCCACTCTCCCGTGCGCTCGAACGAACGCCATTGGTCTCTTACGTCGAGCACAAATGACCTTGGTTCCTGAGCCGCATTCTCCAGCAGCTCGCGAGAGGCGATGACAAAAGCGACTCCCGGCGGCGCTTCTATGCACTTGTTGCTAGACGTGACAAGGACGTCCGGTCCGTCGTGGCTCAGATCGATGTTGATGGCACCAAACGAGCTCATCCCGTCGACAATGGTCTTCACGCCACGCCGCTTCGCCTCCGCCACAATCGCTTCCAGCGGGTTGACGATCCCGGTCGTGGTCTCGCAATGGACAAAGCAGATGTGCGTGATGCCTGGATTTTGACTGAGACGCTCAGCAACCTCTTGGGGATTCAAAGGCTCGGTGGCTCGCTTGACAAAGTGGAGCGCGTCGACGCCCCATAGCCGCAAGATCTTGAGAATGCGCTCCCCGTAGATCCCGTTGATGCAAACGAGCGGCTTGTCGGCCTGGGCAACGAACGAACAGAGAGCGGCTTCCATGGCAAAAGAGCCGCCACCCTGAATAGGCACCACCGAATAGGCTTCAGGGTTTCCCGACAGATTGAGCATCAGCCGCCTCATACGGGCGGTTACTTCCTTGAACTCGCAATCACGCGATGCAAGATCAAATTGCATCTGGGTCTTAACCGCCGCCGACAGCGACATTGGACCAGGCGTCAGCAGAGAGCGCTGCCTTGTCATACCATCCCCCTCATTGTTGTATTCAACGGATCTGAAGCATTGCGGCGCGACCGAGAAACGGCGCTTTGTCGAGCCCGGAAGCCGGCGACGATTCCCTCATTGCGGCCGCTTTGAACGACACGGCACTCGGCGGAATCAGGATGGCGCCTCGCGTGTCGGCCTTTCGAAGGTCCGCGAACAACAACCTCCATATCTACGCAGATGCGGAACGATCTCCGCAAAACCAGTGGCTGACGTCATTGAGCTCTCTTGGACATTGCGCTTACGATCCACGCCTCCGATCGCAATTGGTACAATGGTCAGCTCGATCCTGAGCTTGCGCACAGGCAGGTTGAGCTCGCCGCCAATCTTCGATCGCAGGCGAGGCAGGTCAGCCGATCTGCTTACGTAGGATGTCGACGTTCGGCCAACGGCGCCCGTCAGACCATCGCGTGCCGATCCTGATCCGGACATCGCCCGCCTTACAGTGTCGCTAGCAGTGGGGCTGGTCTTGCATGAGACTGAGACTGAGACTTGAGACATTCGTACCTTTGTTGCTCGCTCGAAGCTTTTCGGTTTGTGAATACCAACACTGCCTATTCCGAGACCGTACAACTTGACGTTAGGTGCGATTCAACCCTCACTGAGATGTTGTCGCGTGAATATTTCCTGACACGCACCTCAACTAGTGGCGAATAGGTCAAAGTCGGCGGCCGAATTGAAGGGACCGCGGGGAGCTGACCGAGCCGCGCCTGCGGCGTCGCACGGTTGCTGTTCTTGAAACCAGTTGCGCAATTGCATGTGCACTCATGCGACGGAAGAAGACGCGGCTGCAGCAGCCCTGGCGGTAGGATCGGGTCTCAGAGTTCGACGCAAGGTTTCGGCACTTCGGCCTGCGCGCTTCGGACCCCCGCAGGCACGTGAGGCGGATGGAGATCCTCGCTCATGCGCGATCCTTGCCAAACCTCCAGACAGGGATGCCGAGCTTCTTCGCCTTGTCGGCAAGATTTTCCTGGATGCCGGTGCCTGGGAAGTGCATGAGGCCGATCGGCATGACCGCCAGCATGGCATCGTTGCGCTTGAATGGCGCAGCCTTGGCATGTTTCGTCCAGTCCGGTTTGAAGGCAATCTGGGGTACCTTGCGATTGCTGGCCCATCTTGCAGCGATCAATTCGACGCCCTTCGGCGATCCGCCGTGGAGCAGAACCATGTCGGGATGTTTTGCGTGGACCTTGTCGAGCCGATCCCAGATGAATGACACATCATTGAAGTCGAGCCCGCCCGTGAGCGCGATCTTCGGGCCGGGCGGCAGCATCAGCTCGGCGTCAGCGCGGCGCTTTGCGGCGAGGAAATCGCGAGAGTCGATCATTGCGGCGGTCAATGTGCGGTGGCTGACGACAGAACCGGAGCGCGGGCGCCAAGGCGAACCGATCTGGACTTCGAATCGTTCGGCGGCCTGATCGCGGAAGAGCTCCATCGCGTTGCTGCGCTCGACGAGTGTGATTCCCTCGGCCGTGAGCCGTTCGAGTTCGACGGATCGCACCTCCGAGCCGTTCTGTTCGTGTTGGCTTCTCTGCTGTGCCTGCTCGTTGGCGTCCAGCTCGCGTTCGATCCAGCCTGTTGCACGGTGGAACAGGTTGACGGTCTGCCAGAGCAGGTCCTCGAGGTCCGATTCGAGGCGAGTGCCGTGCAAGGTCGAGACCAGGGCGCCGAAAATGTCGGAAACGGCGCCGGCGACAGCGTTGGCTTCCGGAAGGGGCCTCGGGTCGGGTTCATCCTCCAAGGGACGGAAGCCATAAAGCTGAAGCTCGTCGAGGATGTGAGCGGTCGGGGATGGACTGTGGGGCGGTTCGAGGTCGCTGCCGTCGTGGTCGCTTGCCATGGGTGGGCTCCTTTGGCCGGCTCGGCCGCGCCCGTCGCGGCCGTCGTGGCGATCACCCGACGGCAAGCGGAATGGACCAGAACCCGGAGCGCAGCGAAGGGCCGAAGCGTCAGCGGAGGATGGCAGAGGCGCGGCTATTTTGTTTCGCGATGCAAAGGCGCTGATAAGCGCCGGCGGAAAATAGCCGCGATCCATGCCATTGAAGGGCCGAGCCGCTTGCCGTCCGATCGCCCTCCAGAAGGCTGGGGTGCGGATTTGGCCGGGAGAGGATGCCCTCGTGGAATCGGATGACGACGCCACGAACTCGGCATTCAGCCAATCCCGGTCATGACGGGACAGATGAAGCGCGCGGCGTCCTGTGGAGTTGAACTGGGCGGATAAGGCTGAGCGCAAGTGACCGAGGCCGAAATGTCGCAGGTCCTCATTGAAGTCCCCGAGCCGGGGCAACAGTGCGATTACCTCGATACCTGTCTGTTCGGCGCGCCTGGTCAGGGCCGACAGTGCTGTATCGCCGGCCGAATCGGCACCACGCACGATGTAGAGCCGGCGCAACGACGCTGGAAGCTGGAGCGCAGCGAGGTGCTTTGCGGAGAGCGCTGCACGATTGGCAGCATCGGAGCTGGGCATCGCAGCGACAGCGTGGTCTCGATGCCCTCTCCCGCTGCGAGCACTTCGTCGGCCGTCCCGAATCGAAGCGCATTACCAAGAAGGAAGGCCGGGTCCGTGATCTGGCACTGTTCAACGTGGCCATCGACAGTAAACTTCGTGGCTGCGATGTCGTGGCGCTGACAGTCGACGCCCGATCGTGCAAGCGTCCGGCAAAAGAAGACGGGACGGCCGCTCAGATTCAAACTCACCGGGTCGACGCGCCAAGCCATCGACGACTATCTGAGGGCGACGGGCAAGAAGCCGGACGAATACTTATTCACCGGCCGGCGAGGACCTAACTGCAGCCTAACCACGCACCAGTACGCACGGCTACTGTCTGATTGGCTTACCAGTGTAGGACTTGATCCGCACCGGTTCGGAACACAATTCACCACGTCGAACACAGGCGCCCCTCATCTACCGATGGAGCAACGTGATGCCGATCGCCTGGCATGGTATTTTGTTCGGCCGATCCTGGAGATCTAAAACCGACTACGGACCGCTTGGGTCAAGAACGACGGCCGGCCCCTGAGACAATTTGCCCGGTGTATCCCCGACAGCCGACGCACAGAGGCAGACATTCGTCGTCTATCCGATCTGCGTCTCCAAAAAGAAGTCGGCGTCGGGTTTGACCATCGAGTTCATCGCTACATGCAGTGCGTGTACCTGCTCGCCACGTTGTTTGACGTATTCGTACGCGGCATGCTCGCGCTCCAGGTCTGGATAGATGAGTTCGCCTCGATACATGAAAGCCGGGAGCGTTCTGCCGAAACCGGCCAGTGCCTCGCGGCGCATGATGCGATAGCTGGTAGCAAACCCAATATCTATGAAATGCTGGAGGAAGGCGTGCAATCTTGGCAAAAACTCTTCTTCACTGATGCCGTCGCGCAAAGCAAACACCCCGCTAAAGCTAACCAATGACGTCTCCCGCATCTGTATCCGTTTCCTTGCCATTTCGAATTCTACTGCCTGACGCGATCACCACTTCGGCATAGACGAGCGTCCGCTGATCAGAGCGCGGCTACCTGGCTCATTCGGGTAACCCGGCAAGGCGCAGTGGCTTCATTAGTGCGTCGAGGTCGTTCTGGTGGCGGTAAGGTAATCCCTGCGCCCAGCGGCTTGCGGTAAGGTTGGGATGGTTGGTCAGGATCTTCCTGACGATTGCTCGAGCCTCGTGCTCACTGCCGAGGTTCCAGAGTGACGCTGCAAGGGTGGCCTGCGCTGTTAGCCAGTGTGGCCTCTCGATTAGGACGCGCAAGGCAATGTCGCGTGCAGCGGTAAGATTGCCGAGGTGAAACTTTGCCCGTGCCTCATCGACCATCGATTGACTAATGCTAAGCGGGCTGAGCCGCTGTGCTTGCTCCTCGTACCGAGCGGCTTTTCGGAAATCGCCAGCGTAGCCGTGAAACATGCCAGCCATGTGATACGCATCCGCGCAGTTCGGGCCGAGGGCAATCGCCTTGTCGCCGGCTGCCAAAGCCTCATCATGCCGGTGTTGAAACAAGCGCGCATAACCTATCACCACGTATGCCATGTAGCTGTCTGGGTCGACCGCCAGAGCCCGGGCAGCACACTCCATCGCCGCCTCGTAGGTTGTCGCCCCGTCTCGTTCCCAGCCAAAGCGAACCTGATCGGTTAATGTGAGCCCCAGCAGGTAAAGCACCGGAGTATAGTCAGGGTTGATCGCCAAGGCGCTTTCAAATTCGAGGCGCGCCTGTGCATGAGTGTGCTTGGCAAAATTGACGTACAAGGCACGGCCTTTGAGCAAATGCTCGTAAACGAGCGGGCTGCCCGAGCGCTTGCGCCACACCCGAACCTGTTCGCCAAGCGTCAACCGGACCTCGAGCGCGGCAGCGATGTCCTGCGTAATCCGGTCCTGAAGCTCGAACACGTCGTCGAGGTCGCCCTCGAAACGGTCGGCCCACACATGACTGCCATTCAGGCTGTCGATCAACTGTGCCGACAATCTCACGCGATTGCCGGCCTTGCGAACGCTTCCCTCCAGTACGTAGCGAGCTCCAAGTATTCGCCCGATTTCGCGGATATCCCGCGCCTGTCCCTTGAACACGAAACTCGAATTGTGTGCGATGACCAACAATTCCTGAATTTTCGACAAAGTCGTCAGCAGATCTTCAGCGATGCCGTCGACAAAATACTGCTGCTCGGGATCGCCGGACATGTTCTGGAACGGCAGGATCGCGATCGATGGCTTGTCCGGGAGTGGCGGAGGCGGTCTCAGCCTGTCGCTTAGCGCGCCTGACGCTCCCGCACGCACAGCGAAAGCGCGGACCGGCCTGGAGATGTTCTTGAGCTGCTGTTGACCCCGATCCTCGAAGCCAACGTCCAGCTTACCCTCGACCTCGCTGTACACCTTCTCGGAAATCAGGATGCCGCCGGGATCGGCGATACCCTCTAGCCGGACAGCAATGTTGATTCCGTCGCCATAAAGGTCTCCGTCCTGCCCAACAATAACGTCACCAAGGTTCAGCCCGATACGTAACCTTAGCGGGCTGCTACCTGAGGCAAGATGATCCTGGATTTCGACGGCGCATCTCACGGCGGCAACGGGGCTGGCGAACTCGGCGAGCGCACCATCGCCCGTTGTCTTGATGAGCCGTCCTTCGTGCCGGGAGAGGCCAGGCTCGAACAATTCCCGCTTGAGCCGCTCGAACTCCGCATAAGTAGCCTCCTCGGCGCGTTGCATCAACGAAGAGTAACCGACCACGTCGGCGGCCAAAATCGCCGCCAATCGCCTTTGAACGCGCTGCTCGGTCACGGCGCCCTCTAAACGACCAGACTAACCACGCCGCTGGCACAAGGGGTACTCTAGCATTTTGTTGCCGACATGTGAGCGGTAATCGCAGGAGCCCGATTGCCTCAAATGGCATTTTGCCGAGACCGCAGCGCGGAACGCTGGACTCGGGAGGTCCGAGTTGGACCAGGAATGGTCACTCGCCCTTCCGAAGTCACCGATACCTCCCAGCTTCTGTTCGTCGCCTCTGGTTGGTTATATCTTCGACTGCCGCTGCTCTTTCTAAACCCCACAATGAAACTCTGATCGGGGGCGGGATATGCCAATTCAGGTGTCGAACCAGCCGGGCGCCTTTCGAGACTTTGAGCGAGCGGATGGAACGCGGTGTCCGAGGGTTACGAAGCTCTGTTTGGTCCGCTGACCGCGCAGTCGGTTGATGCCACGCTCGATGCAGCCGGGGTCATTAGCGGATGTGACGTGCTCGACGTCTGTACGGGACACGGCGTGCTCGCCCTGGCTGCTACCAAGCGTGGTGCGAAGGCATCCGCGGTCGACTTCTCGGAGGCCATGGTTGCGGCTTCCCATCGGAACGCTCCGTCGGTCGATTGTCGCCAAGGGGACGCGCAAGACCTGCCGTATCCCGATAATGCGTTCGATGCCATCACTTGCGGCTACGGTATCCTCCATGTAGCCGAGCCGGATCGCGCTTTGGCGGAAATGCGTCGCGTGCTTCGTCCCGGCGGCCGCGTGGCGATCAGCGTTTGGGAACGCCCCTCGCCAGTCAATGCTTTCGGCCTTCTCTCGGGAGCGGTGAAAGCTCACCGGCGTGTTGACGTCTCCCTGCCGCACGGGCCCGATTTCTTTCAGTTCGGCGATCCCGAGGATATGAAGGCCGCGCGAGCGCAAGCGAGCTTTTCCGATGTCACTGCAACTCCTGTGGCTCAGACGCTGCTGCTGAAAACTGCGACCGGATTGGTCAATCTGGCGTTGCAGGGAGGAGTAAGGATAAGGGCCCTTCTTGCTCAAGACAGCGCTGCTCTCTCGGCAATCAACGTCGCCGTCGCTGAAGGCGTGGATCAGCTGTTCCGAAGCGGGGACCGCTTCCAGGTCCCCATGCCTGCCATTCTTGCTCCCTTCCCGGCGTCAGTGCCACGGCCGGGGTATCCCGGATAGCTGCCGACTTGCTGCACCGCGCAAGTCGGCAGGGGCGGCAAATCCTGCTGTGCGCTCCAGCGGGCAATATCGACGGCAGTCCGCAACATTACCCGACAACACGATATGATCTGCCCAATTTCCGGCGGCGCCGGAGGCCGATCGGTCAATCCGCCTCGGCCTCAGTGAAGAGCATGAAGCGAACGACATCCTGCGGCGCGAGCTGGATGCGCAGTGCCGCTTGCAGCGCGCCGAGGCCGAATGCACGCAGATCCTCATTGAAGTCGTCCGTCTGCGGCGACAGGGCAAGCGCCTCGATGCCCGCCGCTTCGGCGCGTTCGGTCAATGCCGCGAGCGCCATGTCACCCGAGGCATCGGCATCGCGGGCGATGTAGAGGCGGCGCAGCGTCAGCGG
>Ga0099824_1009254_pt1 | contig 12204 bp, 10 predicted proteins | sample SiratrowhiteBW_FD_76837 | JGI IMG/M metagenome (GOLD analysis project Ga0099824, IMG submission 76837) | Root nodule microbial communities of legume samples collected from California, USA - Siratro white BW | ecosystem: Host-associated > Plants > Roots > Nodule | place: USA: California... | reverse complement strand
TTTCGAAAGTGTTTGTTTTGATAATTCTGAAAGTGATGATTCTCATTCCTTTAAATACCCAAAATCAGTTTTAAAAACTGCTTAGCTGTCAAAATTCAATTAATTGAACAAACCATTCAATCAATTGAATTTGACCGTTAATTTGACCCAGTCAAAGTTTTCAGTTGTAACAGCCATAACTGTATTTCTGTTGTAACAGAAATAACTGTCACATTTAATCGATTTTTTTGGAAATTCAATCGATTGAAAACCTTTTTCCAACAAAAACATTTTGGGTTATTTTTATTAAAAACAGTTTTAATAAAAATCTTTGTGAATCTTTTTAACACCTTAGAAGTGATGATCCATGCCACAAGTGATTAAGGACTAAGCCAATCACCAACACACAAACCCAACTAAGGACCAAAACCTAAACCCAACTATCTTCATGTTGGCACAAAGTCTTCACTTGAATAATTCTGGCCCATGTTGGTTCCAACAGATTCTTCATGAGGCAGTCTTCATCAGCTTCATATACCAAGCCTTGGTGCTCATAATATTGACTTTATCAAATCACGTGCTTAGCCTTGGTGCTAACAAAATGTGTATATCGTAAGGGTCTTTCATAAGAACATTTTAACATGAATCCAATGGGTAAAGTTTTCGCTTGAATTTTGCCTTTCTTTAAGACTTTTGCAAGCTTTTTCTTGCATTTGAGTCAATTTTGTCATATAAGTTGTATAATGTTTTGTGTGCCCTTTGTTTTTTATCATTTCCAGTTTGTGTTTTTGGATTCCTTTGCATTTTGTCTCATAATTTTTAGAATCTTAAAGGTTTAGTGTGCTTGGATTTGCTTTATCTTTTCACTTGAGAGATAGTATTTCTTGATTTGAACTTCAGGACAACTTTTGAGAAAACTTGGACTTCTCTTTTTTATTCAATTGAGTTCAGCTAACCCTTTCATATTCGTTCATTTCTTTTAGATTCTAAGCCCATACACTTGAGTGAAAACACTTAGAGAATGATCAGGACATTTTTCTACTAACCATTACACTTCTTTTGATAGTTTTTGTGCCTTTTTTTTGTCTTTAACTTTTTGTGTAGGTTTTCATGGCAATTCTTGATTAGATGAGGCAACAAATAGAACAACTAAAGAATCTTATAAATGCAAAAAGAGATAGAATAGAAAGAAGGTCCTTAAGATCTTCTAAAAATTTGAGAAATATTTAAAGGATATTTACCTATCAAAAAGAGAAGACACCATTACAAGGGTGAACATGACGAAAGTAGTAAAAGATTCATGCTTTTACATGAAATAATCATTTGATTCGTTAACTTCAAAGGCTAAGGCAAGGATCTAAAATTATTATAAGGATGGTGTAAAGAGAAAAATGGATATATTTTTGAATGGCCTAAGCAAAGATGTCCAAGAAGAGATAAAATTGCTACGTTATTATTCTTCGAAGGAAATTTTCCAACAAGTTTCCATAGTGGAAAATCAAGTAAAAAAGAGAAAAGCCTCTGAAAAATACACCACATGGAATGCTTCAACTAAGGTTAAGCAGGAAGAGGGCCATATCAAGGTAAGTCTTGTAAACCCTCTCATTCTTCTTTTTAAAAGATTTTAAAAACTCTTCATCTTCTAAAGAGTATACAAATTCTTCTTCTTCATCTTCTAAAGAGTATACAAATTCTTCTTCTTCATCTTCTAAATCTTCTAAAATTCTTCACTCTTCTTCCCTTATAGGAACCAAACTTCTTCTTTATCTTTTTTATCCAAACCCAATTTTCAAGAAAGCATAAGGAAAATGAAATTTTCTAAATGCTTGGGTTACATACATATTTCTTTAGATTGTCCAAATGAAAGGTTTAGGATGTTAAAAGATAAAGAAAAAGTAAGTTCACCATATTCTCTATCTTCTTCTAATATTTAAGTGATAAAGAGTGTGATTTGTTGACGGTTAGGCCCGGGTTGGACATGTTAAAAATGATTTAAAAAAAAACATAAAAATGAATAGAACATGAAGTCTTATTATTAATGGAGGAAGTTGTACCCATGTAGTAAGTTGAAGGTTGGTTGAAAAACTTAAACTCCCCATCATTCCTCATTCAAAACCTTATAAGCCACAATGGTTAATTGAAGATAGGGAAATTCAAATGACCAAACAATTTGTTCCCTCCTTTTCCATTGGTAAAATTCATGGTAAAGTTTTATATGATGTTGTGTCTATGGAAACAAACCATTTGTTGTTAGGAAGACCATGACAATATGATAGAAATGTCATACATCATGAGATTGCTAATACTTACTCTTTAATGTACATGGGCTTCAGATCATATTAAAACCTTTGTCTCTTAAAGAAGTGGATAAGGATCTAGTACAAGATACTTTGATCCTCAAGAAAGCAAGTTCCACTTTGTCAAAGAAGGTTCTTACCGTAATAAAATCTATTGAATTTTCAATTCTTAAACATTTACATTTGTCTTACCATAGTTATTTCTTTTTCCTTAGATGTTACAAAGTGTTGTGGAATATTAATTGGAGATAAAAATTCCAAAAGTAGGAATCAAAGTAGCTCATAGGCTTTTTAATCTTTCCATGAATTAACTACTACAAGGATTTAAGGAATTACAATAGTCATATACTATTGAAGAGAAGAAATCTTCAGTACTTGAATATTCTTCAAATACTTTGAAAACATGTGATATTGGACATTCTTCTATAATTATTATCAACTCACATAGCCATATACATCATCATCATATTCATCATTGTCATAATCATCATTATTATCATCATCATCATCATTATCATCATCACATTCTAAAAACAAATAAAAGTAAAAATAAAAAAGAAAATGATAAGACCTTTTGTAGGATATCACTCTTGGGACATGAGAATACATTCCACATGCAAACATGACATACCAAGTAGTTTAGATTTTTGATCCTGAAGGATAAAAAAATAGTTTTCTTAGTAGTAGTAAATAATAAGTCATAACTTCAATGTTTCTTATCTTTCTCTTTGTGATATAGGTCTTTTGAATTTGTGGGTGAATTCCCACTAAGACGGGGAGGATGATATATATGAAGATGAAGAAGAATATGTTGAAGAAAGAGAAGATGATATATGTAGAATAAATAAAATCATGACAAATAAAATAAGCATGACTCTTCAAACTTTCAAGACACATTCAATGAACCTCGGAACTCTTAGGAGGTGCCACTTGTGCTTGCCATCCCAGTCATCAACTAAATCTAGAAAACTACCATATGCATTCCCTAATTTCAAGAGATTACTTTTGTTAAACATATTTAAGTGAGTTAACTCTTGATTAGAAAAGTTAACTACACTTTCTTGTCCCTTCTTCTTATCTTGAACGAAATTTCCACCTATATATGAATGGTTTTTCTCTTTGTAATAATAATAAGAATTTGAAATTGAATGAAATATCTTTGTGAAAATTTGTGATTTAAAGTTGTCTCTTCTCTTATTTTGGTTCTTATATTGAGAAGCCTTTTTCAAGTGCTGAATCCTCTTGCACTTATCTTTGCAACCATTTTTACTTTCATTCTTTTACTTGTTCTTGTTTCCTTATGCATTTTCTTAGATTGTTGAATGCTAACCATCTTCTACCTCCATGAATGCTTCTTGTTGTGCCTTGAATGTTTCTTCTCTCGTGGAGGTCTCCTTCAACTCTTTTTGGGTTAATCAAGATCCCCCAACATCCAAAAAACACATATCAAGTCATATCACTGTGAAACATATACCTCTTCATTTATAAATATATTCACAAAGGAACTTTTGACATCTATCTGAAAAAGTTTGAAAACACTCATGGTAGCATAAGCTAAAAATAATCTCACAACATCTAATTTAGGAACATGTGAATACATCTCATCAAAATCAATTTCTTCTTCTTCATTATAACCTTTAGCCACGAACTTAGCTTTATTCCTAGTGATAACACCTAATCCCTCATTTTATTTCTAAAAACCCATTTAGTACCATTACATTATTTTCTCTTATTCTAGGCACAAGAATCCAAACATTACTTCTGATAAACTAATTCAGTTCTTCATGCATTACAGAAATCCAATTTTCATCTTTTAAGGCATTACACACATTTTTAGGTCCAGTTTGTGAGCAAAAAGCCATAGTTTCATAGAAATTGTTCAATGAATGTCTGGTAGATACTCCCAACTTAATTTGGCCAATGATATTATCAAGAGAGAGGTCTCTAAGAATCATTTACTCTTTAGGAAGATTTGCATGAGATTATGGTTCAACAGCAGATTCACTAAATTCAGTGGGATTTTTTTGAATGATTCATCTTAAACATTGACAAAATATTCAAAGGCTCATTTTCTTCTACATCATTCTTATAAGGCACTTGTGTCTCGTTGTTATATTCATCAAATAAAGCATGCACATACTCCTGTACTGTCATGAGCCTTTTAATGTAGACACGATATGCATGACTATTCAATGAATATCCTAAGAAACCTTCATCAGCTTCTGCATGAAACTTGTGAAGGTTCTCTTTGCCATTATTCAACACAAAACACTTGCAACCAAAGACTTTAAGATGGCTAATATTGGACTTTTCACCGTTATTCAACTCATAAGGGGATTTCTTGACAATTGGCATAATAAGCACTTGGTTAAGCATGTAACAAGTTGTATTAAAAACATCAACCCAAATATATTTTTGGATGAAAAGTTTCATTAAGTCTTTTATTAGCAAGTTCTTTTAAGGATATGTTTTTCCTTTCATCTACTCTATTTTGCCTTGGAGTTGTAGGTGTAGAAAAAATGTGTTTTATGCCATATTTTTCACAAAATAGATTGAATTTTTCATTTTGAAATCCTCACCCATCCCCTCTTCCAATATTACCCCTTATATAGCTAATGCAGTAGTTATTTTCAATTGGTAAAAGCTTGGCAAGCTTTTTAAAGGCAAAAAAAAGGCATCTTTGTTGGAAACAATTAATGATGTACATGTGAACCTAGAAAAACTCATCTACAATAGCAAGTCAATGTGAAGCCAATTTAAGGGACCTTTTAATTGAAACAAACTTTTTCAATTTAAAATATATTTTTCTTTTGTTTCCATTTTTGACAAGCTTCACACACCTTGTTCTTTTCAAATTCAAGCTTTGAAAGACCATTCACTAAATCTTTTACAATTAACTTGTTCAGATGATGTATATGAATGTGTTATCCTTCTATGCCATAACCATGAACCATCACTTTTGTTAGTACACATTCAAGATTAGATCTAGCATGGCCAATTTTTAACATATAAATTGTTAACCCTTTTACCAATTAGGTAGGCTTGATTAGTTGCAAAAATCACATATTAAGAATAGAATTTGTTCAAAAATGATCTTGTGACCTTTGTCACACAGTTGACTAATGACCAGCAGACTATGCTTTAAACCTTACACATAGAGTACATTTTGAATGATTATAGAATCATTATCTCCTATATCTCCACGACCAAGTATCCTTCCTTCATTGTTGTCACCATATGTGTCACATCCCTCAGATGTCAGAATAAGATTGACAAATTTTGAAGCATCACGAGTCATATGCCTTGAACAACCACTTCCAAGATACCACAACTACTTCTTAGCTTTAAAGCGTACCTGCAAAGCAAGTTTAAGTAGTAGGATATAGTATCCTTATTAATTTGGGTCCACCAAGGTTAAATCTTTCTCCAATAATTTTTTGCATCCATTTTACTGGTAAGATATGGTACCCTTATTAATTTGGGTCCACCAAGGTTAAATATTTTTTCAACAATTTTTGGCATCCACTTTACTGAGCCATAAGGAACATCAAACTTTCTACTTTTATAGATTTTAACAATACGGCCTTTTTGCATATAACAAAAAAAAAGTGATAGATGGTGAAGTATTTGATTTTTTGTAAGAGAAGAAATTTTTAAACTATTTTACTTTGCCATGAAAACCAGGTTTATAACCAATTTCAACTTTACGAAAAGCACAGTTTTGTGATCCAAGTAAAAATTTCATATTTGCTCTTCGCATTGCAAACTTGGCTAACATAATGGACTTTGCTTTGTAAAGCTTTACACGTTTTACAATTTTTCACTGACTTGATAGATTCAACACAACTACGAGACGAATTTTTATATATGATTTCTAATTTTTCAAAATCTATTATGGCATTACTCAACTCTTCCTTTGGTGTAGTGGCTCTATTTTTTAGCCAATTGTTCAAACCCTTCTGTTTATTGTTGGAAAGGACCAACATGTTAGCTTCTTTATGAGTTTCTTTGAATGCATTTAATAACTGACTATAATTTTCTCTGTTGACAAAAAAGTTAAAATTTACACTACTGATTGACCATTCATAGCCAGCCATCAAGCATACATTCTCTTCTTCATCTTCTTTTGATGAAACACTAAATGATGTTTCATCATTGTCTTACTAGGCTATGCATACCCTTCTTGTTTTGGTATTATTCTCATTTTTCGTATAGAAACCTTTTTCCTTGTTTTGAAAATTTGGACATTCAATTTTGATGTCCTTGTTTATCACAACTAAAACAAGTAAATTTGAATAACTAGATTCAAGTTTTATGGAATTGTACCTTTTCTGTGAAACATTTTTTGTCTTTGCTCTTTTTTTTTAAAACTCTCCCAAATTTCCTGGTCAGTAGGTTCGTGTTTTTGAAAAAATACATTCATCATATTCATTCTCACTAGTTTCTTTTTTGAAACAACAGTCTTAAATGTAATGCTCTTGACCTTCTTGTCACTGCTCTTTTGCTCGTTCAACAGATTCAATTCCAGCTCATATTCCCTCAACTTAGCAAAAAGTTATGTAATGGTCAAGGTTGACAAATCCTTGGATTCTAAAATTGCAATCACTTTAGGTTGTCAACTTCTATCAAGATATTTCAGCTCTTTGATGTTTAACTCCTACTCATTAGACGATTTACAATATGTGTAAATCATTTATGTACATCAGTTATAGTCTCTCATTGTTGCATTTTAAAAAGCTCATAGTGCTAAACCAAGTCATGTTTTCTAACCTTTTTTACACTAGAAGTTCCATCACGTGTAACCTCTAAAATGTCCTGCATCTCCTTAGTAGGAGTACATTAAGAAACCCTGAAAAACTCATGAAGATTCAAATTAACAATGATTATTTTTCAAGCCATGCAATCATATTGAACTTTGTTGTTCTCAATTTCATACCATTCAGATCAAGATTTATCAACAAGTTCACTTTTAAGCACATTTTTAGGGACAAAAGGTTCATTAATAATGGCATCCCAGTGTTAGCACCAAGAGCTGCTATATGATTTGATGAAATCAACACAAGAATGGATTCTACAATGGATCATAGCTAGTAACGTGGATTGCATGAAGATTCATAGAGCTTGTTGGAGTTTTGGTCCTAGTCTTAGACTCTATGTGTGTGAGAGTTTGGTTTTGGTAAAAATCATATGTTGCATGTTTCATAATTCAAAGTAAGCTCCAAAACTGATTTTGCTTAAACAAATCATTAAAAAGGTTTAAATAAGAACAAATCAGATTTTGAGAAACTATTTTAGAAAGGAATTCAATAAACTGGTTTCAGATTTTGAACTTGATGAATTTTCTTCTAAGTCACAAAAAATTCAATCGATTGAGCGGTTGATACAATCGATTGAAGTTTTGACAGGACTTATGATCAATTTTCTTATATAAAGGTCAAACACGTGATTTCATTATATAAAAATTCATTTGAGTGAATACTTGTAAAATTTCCAAGAGCGAAACGCGCGAACACCTTGAGATCTTTTAGCAATCAATTTTCATCAAGAACACGAATCTTGAAGCATTGCTTTGGATGTGAATTCGTGAAACTGTGATTTTTATCCAAAGCTAATACTCTGTTCTTAATACAATTTGTAATCTATTGAATAGACTCACTGCTGAAATTATTTCACTGATTGATCTTTCTTGTACTGTGAGTGTGGTGTTACGAATTACATAGGGATTGTAATTGTAACTAGTTAGTGCAATAGGTTCTGCATTGGTTTGACAGCTGTTGTAAGATTTAGCAGGTTGTTCACTACTGGGAGCAGTGGTTGCTTGTAGATTGCAAGTGGTGTGTATTGTGTAAAACTGATCTTGGTGATCTTTTTTAGTGGAACTCTTTGCTGGTTGGCAAAGGACTGGACGTAGCCCTTGAGGAAGGGTGAACTAGTATAAATCTTTGTGTTCTTGATCTTTCTTTCTCTCTTCTTGAACACTTATCATTTCTGCTATCGTCCATTCAATTAATTATTTTTCATGCTCAATTAATTTATTGTCCTTCTGGTTTTTTTTTTTTTGTGTTTTTCTGAAACTATTATATTTTCTACATAATTGACTGAAACTGTTCTCGATTATACTTGAGTGCTTACTGTCTTCTGATATCACAATTTAGTATATTGAATTTCTGGAAACATATTTTCTTGATTAAATTATTAGTTCTTGATTTGTCAATATATCTGAATAACTTGTATTGTGTGACTAATCTAAAATTTACTGCAATTACTATTCATCTGGTTATTATTGTGTAATTCTTAATTACATTTTATAATCAATAACTTCCACTTCTAATTCTGGTGGTGTTACTGTTGACTTATTTGTATTCTTGATATCATACAGATTAATTATTTCTTAACTAGTTTGATTTACATTCTAATTTCTGTTAAGTGCTTTTGTTGTTTTCTATTTCTGAGTATAGCTTGACTTCTGAACTGCTTAATTGAGTGCTTTTGTATTCAGTTGATTGTTTCAGTGATTCCTGTTAACTATTGAGTGCTATTTTTCAGTACTGTCTATTATTTCAATTAATCCATTCTAATATGAAATTTATTGATATTTTCCTGTGCACTTCATAATATCATTTTCAGTAGTTTACTAAAGAAATTTCATTCCACAGTTTTATAAAATCAATCATTGCGGAAAGTTTTTGGAAGTTCAATTCATTCCCCTCTTGAACTCGGCCTAAACCTTATTTTACACCCATATCCCTCTATCGATCGATACAATAAAGATCTTCATTCTAACCTTCCAAAACTGATAGTTAACACCTCTAAACATGGGTGGTTTATTATTAGACACAACCTCAACAAAAGGCAACTTATTTTCTATGTCATTATCTTGAAAACAAGTTTAAATACTGGTTTTTTACAAGAACTAGCTCTAGATACCAATTGTTAGAAAATGAGGTTGAGTTTAAGAAGGAAGGTGAATTAAAGTTTCAAAATTTTTTGAAAAATTATGAAGAATTATAATAAATTATATGCAAAAAAAAATCAAATAAAGTGAATCTAGTACAAAATTTTACCAAAATAAAAAACATATTTATATCAAGAACAAGTTAAATTATAACTCATAAATAAAGAGAAAAAAGTAAAAAAGATCATGATGGAATCTTTATTGTATGCCTCTATTTTCAAACCAATTAATCCATGACAAATGGAGCAAACAATGGTTGGAATAATACACTATAGTGTGGACGAAAATGGGGTGATTCAAGGCAGTGGAAACTTCATGGAAATGGAAGCAATGACATGTTGTGGTTGAGTGAATTAGTGGAACAAGGAGATTGAGAGAGATTTCTAACTCATTTTCCTTTTTATCAAGACATCTTAAGTTGTCTTCAGACAAAATCTTAGGTCAGGATTCTGTCCAAGGAATTCAAGAAAATTCAACATGACAACAAGACATAATGGAATTGTGGACTCTTAGGAACTTACTAATGTTCTAATAGTAAGCATCGGAACTCAAAAATGAAAAATTAAAAAGCATACAAAAGCACAACTTCTGCTACACTTTTTATCAAACACTTAATATGCAGTAGTTTCACTTAGACATTTAATCAAACACCTAATCTAATAGCAAATACAGTGGGATTGATGACATTTTGGAATCAAACATGACTTTGACAACATGTATACAAAATAATAAACGAAAGTTACCTGTTAACACATCAACTTACACCAATTAAAATGAAGGAAAACTCAATTAAAATTGAAAATGCTACTCCAGTAAAACAAAGAAACATATGACACCGTTTTTGGATGGTTCAAAATGAATACAACTGTTTGAACCAATTAAAATACAAAAGAAAATAATTAAACGATTGAACAACATCTAGAAATGTCAAAATAGTTGTAAACAACATGGATGAACTGAAAAAATAGCAAAGGAATATAAAACAATTTCAATATAGCAAAAATAGTGCATAAACAATTTGGATAACAAGAAACTACTTATCTTTTGATGAACTTAAGCTTTGAATACCATATGATGGAATCCTTCCTGTATGCCTCTCTTTTTAAACCAATTAAGTCATGGAAAATGGAGCAAACAATGGCTGGAACAATATACTGTAGTGTAGATGAAAATGGAGTGATTCAAGGCAGTGGAAACTTCAGGGAAATGGAAATAATGACATTTTGTGATTGAGTGAATTAGTGGAAGAAGAAGATTGAGAGAGGTTAGGCCAATTCTCAATTGGAATTTCTAAGCTAGACTTCTAAGAGAAGCTAAAAAAGATGGAGCTCAAGAACCGAATGTGATGAAAAATTTCAATAGCATAACACTAGTTCAAATTAAGCTTAAAATTTACAACATTTTACACTCATATTTATAGAGTGCTTTCCCTCTCTAGCTTTTAGAGCAAGATCTCTAACCTTAACTTCTATGACAAGCTTCTAACCTTGACTTCTATGAAAAGCTTCTCAATCCTAGCTTGCACCCCAAGGCTCTCATAAGGTGAGGACAAGTGGCATAACGAGAGAGCTTCTCCCATACCTAACTTCGACCGTTAACATTATTTATGGGCTTCAAAGCCTAACATCTTACACTATAAGACAAAAAATCAAGGCTTAAATCTATTCTACTTGGCCCAAATACAAGATCCAAATTATTCTAAACAATTTATACAATTTAGAGGACTTCTCCTTGATGCTCCATTTTTTCCAAAGTTATCTCTTCCAGGTTGCATTTGGGCCCAAGCATTTGGTTGGAAGCTCAAACAGGCTCAGATGGGCCCAATCTTCTGAACAGATCTTGATTCACCCTCTGACTCTTTGTCTTCTTTACTCTTTGAGTAATGTGGTTGGGGCGTTTTCCATTAGATCACACACTATAATTTTTACATTAGTACATTCTTAAGTAAGAACTACATCCAGTCGCTTAACTAAACAAGTCAAGCCAACACTAAAAGCATTGTTTACAGGTACTTGATACACCAAGAAAACCAATTTTGAACCCTACAAGAGTATTCTTTATCCCCTATAACACCTTGTTACATAACCACAATTGAAAACCTTATCCAATCAAGGTCAAACACCATAAAATAGAACTATAAAAAAGAGCAATATCACTTGATTACAACAAGATCAAACTGGATATGAAAAAACTCAAGTCAAATTCCTCTAATCGAAGAGATTGATCTCAAGAACTATAAAATAAAGCTCCAAAAAAAATAATTTTAGATTCAGAAAAATAACTCTCAAAAGCAAGGTGTTTTAGAATCTCATATTTCAAAAAACGTATTGAGAAAAGTCTGAAAAAAGAGTTATATATAATTTTTTATCCTGTCAATTTTAATGGATTAAAATTATGTTTTAATATGTTGATTTCACTTACTAGTAAAAAATGGATTAAATTTCTATTTCAATATGTTAAAAATAGAGTAATAAAGATCATTATGAAAACACAGAAAATTTCAATCTATTAAAAACTTGTTTTAACAGACTAAAATATCCTCCCATAACTACTTATGATTTAAAGTAATATCAACCGATTTAATCAATAATGTAATCGACATTATAGTTTTTTAGGACTTCAGATAAAAACATTTTAATGGATTAAACTTTCTTTTAACCAATTAAAATCATCCTTTAGTCACAAAAAGTTCTAGCAAAGATTTAAATAAGCTTTTTTTAAGAATTTATTAAGATCAATCTAATCCTAAAGAGTAAAGACATGCAAATAAAAAAGGACAAAACAAACACTCTGTTAGTATTCTCACAATACTAAATGGATTTGATGAAGCCATACAAGACAAGTTCAGCCAAGCAATGGCAGCAAGCAAGCAATTGGATTTTGGTCTTGATTTGGTGTGAGTGTGTTCGAGATTGATTGGCAAAGAACCTTGACATAAGTGAAGAAGGAATCCAGTAACACATGGTCAAAGTG
>Ga0099824_1009253_pt1 | contig 12205 bp, 5 predicted proteins | sample SiratrowhiteBW_FD_76837 | JGI IMG/M metagenome (GOLD analysis project Ga0099824, IMG submission 76837) | Root nodule microbial communities of legume samples collected from California, USA - Siratro white BW | ecosystem: Host-associated > Plants > Roots > Nodule | place: USA: California... | reverse complement strand
CGTGAACAACGCCAGGTACGATAACACAAAGATTTGTTCATGTGTATGCTCTACACTTGCCTCTTATGAGGATCCTGTGTATCAAAAACATGTCTGAATCGATCTGCTTGGCTTCTCTCTGTTCTTTATATGTATTATTCATAGTACTATCAAAAGGCGTGCAAGAGTAAGCAGGAGGCTGAAGAATTCATGCTGAGAAAAATACTATGGATAGTATGTATAAGGAACAGAAACCAACCGAGTGGTATATATATATATATATATATATATATATATGCTATCTTTTTTTTTAGGTACCTCTAAGCCTCACCCTTTAAAAATGTTTAATGATTTTATATAAACTAGTTTTTTATTGGATTTTTGATTACACTGTACTTATTTGTTTTGATTCTATTTTGTGGATGAGTCTCATGATCATGATATACTTTTTTAAAATACTTGTAAGTGAAATATTTGATCATTGAGGATTTAAATGGATAAAAGATATTATATTGTTAATTAGAAGATGAAGTTGATATCTTTCATTTACCCTGACTATTCATCGAATGATATCCTTGATAATATTTTAATGTTATAGTATATTTTTTCTAGAAATTTCTTTAAAAACCATATATAAGCTAGAGTTTGTTCCCTAAGTAGTATATACTTTTCTGAAATTTATCATTTGATGAACTATTTTATGGAACCCATCAAACTTGCAGTGTATGAATCTAGAATAAAAAATAATTTTTTTTATGAAAGTGTATTGAATCTTAAAAAATTATATATATAACCTTGTATTTAATATTATTAAATAAAATTATTTTATACTAAAGGTATATCTTTAAAAATATGAATATAATTATTTTCTACATTCTCCAATTTTTAGCCTAGATCAAAGTATTCATCATAATTTGTATATAGAATTTAAATTTAAATAAATATAGCTATATATATAAATATAAATATATAAATAATTAAGGACTTACATGTTCTTCTTTTCACTGAGTTTTCAATTGTAAACTCACCACGAGATATCCTTCTTCCATTGTTTCTTATTCTTTCATGGATCATACCAACAACTTCTTAAGATTGCTACGATGAAAAACCATCGAGCGCGGAAACACGAAGAAAGTCTGAAAACCAAAATTTAATCGATAAAAAATTTACACTTAAACTTTCCTCGTATCATGCAGCGATTTGCGAGGAAAGTTAGTTTTCTAATTAAAAAAATCAATTTAACTATAATTAAATAAAGTATAATAAAAATATTTATTTATTTTAAATAAAAAATAATTAAAATATATAATAATTAAATTTATAATAAAATAAAAATTTAAAAATAATTAATAAAATAAATTTTTTATGAACAATAATATATATATATATATATATATTTATTGTATAATAATAAATAATATTTAAAAGTAAAAATTTAAATATTATATAATTTTTTAATAAAATAATTAATAATAATATAAATATAATAATTTAATAAATATAAAAATAAGTATTTAAAAAAATTATATAATGTTAATTATTTTATTATTATGAAATAATAATTATATTTAAATTTAATACTAAATTTGTTTTGAAAAAGTTTAATTTTATATTTTAAAAATTTAATCTTTTTAATTATTAAGTTAATATATTTTATAATAAATTAAATTTATTTTAAAGATAACTACTAATTTAATATTTTTTATAAATTTTTTAAAATTATTATTAATTACATTAAATAAATTAAATATATTTTATTTTTAATTATAAAAATAAATTTATAATTTTATAATTTTATATTAAAAAATATTAAAATACTATTATATCTATCACATCATTCACAAATTTTTACAAACTTCCCACTCAAATTTTACGATCTTTTTCTTAATTCAAATAATCTAACCTTTTATATATTTGATTTCAAGTTAACACCGTCCCTAACCCAAACACACCGTAAACGTCTTCTTTGAACATATTTTAAAATATTTTTATTATTTATTTTAATTTTAATTAATTTTTAATACCTTTTTCTTCTCTTTTCCTTTTATTAAAAAGTTGAAAAATTTAACTGGAATTCAGCTTTCCAATGTGGTTTTTATGTTGTGAATAAACTCATCGAGAATCTAATTTCCAACCTATACAATAAATGGGTCTGGTTCCTAAAATAATTTTGGCAAGAGTGTACTTTTAATTTTTTTTTTGGAAATATTTATGTTGTAAGAAAAATAAAAAATGTGCTTCAACAACCACAGATTCCGACGCGAATCGCGATTATCAAGTGCAGACAAACCCACTACACGCAATTTCACGCAAATACTTTCATCAGTCAAATCATTGCCGTCAATTTCTCACCATGAGATAGATCCAAGGGTGCAAACCACCCATCATTTTACACAACATAACAACAAATCACACATTTCGAAGTTAAAAAAGCCAGAGACACGTCTTTCCAGCTGGCTTCCTACCATGGTGTTCATTCCGGGGCCCACAACCAAACAACACCACCTCAAAATTCCAAAAGTACCCTGCACCTTCACAAAAAATACACTCCAAAACTTTTTCTTCTGTGGTTTCCATTCCTCCGTTTCGTCACCATGCCACCGACACTCTCATTCACACTCACACAGTACCTTGCGTTATTGGTGGTGGTGTTTTTAGTCGTCGTCGAAGCGCATTTTCCGGCCACCGCAATTGCAGGAGAGTTTCCGGCGTTCCGCGAAGCGCCGGCATTCCGCAACGGAAGAGAATGCCGCAACCGCGCGCACGGAGAGTCCGTCTTCCACATCGCGATGACGCTGGACGCGACCTACCTCCGCGGCTCCATCGCCGGCGTGTTCTCCGTGCTGCAACACACGTCGTGTCCGGAGAACGTCGTATTCCACTTCATCGCCACCACGCACCGACGCGCGGAGCTCCGGCGCATCATAACCACGACGTTCCCGTACCTAGCCTTCCACCTCTACCACTTCGACGCGAACCTCGTGCGGGGCAAGATCTCGTACTCGATCCGACGTGCACTGGACCAGCCGCTGAACTACGCGCGGATGTATCTAGCTGACTTGCTCCCGGCGAACGTCCGGCGAATCATCTACTTCGACTCCGACCTCATCGTCGTCGACGACGTGGCGAAGCTTTGGAAAATCGACCTACATTCCCGCGTGCTCGGCGCGCCCGAATACTGCCATGCGAACTTCACCAATTACTTCACGCACCGCTTCTGGTCGAACCCGAGCTACGCGGCGTCGTTTAAGGGACGCGACGCGTGCTATTTCAACACCGGTGTAATGGTGATCGATCTGTGGAAGTGGCGCGAGGGAAGGTACACGGAGAAGCTGGAGACGTGGATGCGTATACAGAAGCGGAACCGGATCTACGAGCTCGGGTCGCTGCCGCCATTTCTTCTAGTCTTCGCCGGCGACGTGGAGCGAGTAGAGCACCGGTGGAACCAGCACGGCCTCGGCGGCGACAATCTCGAAGGTCTCTGCCGCGACTTGCATCCCGGTCCGGTGAGCCTCCTCCACTGGAGCGGCAAGGGGAAACCGTGGCTGCGAATCGATTCGAAGAAGCCTTGTCCGTTGGATAGTCTTTGGGCGCCGTACGATCTCTTTCGCCACTCTCCGTCGTTGTTCTCGGATTCGTAGTTAGGGTTTTGTCGAAGGTGCATGGTTTTACCGTGGGGAGCGATTCACAAGATTGTTACTCCTCCACCTTGAACGAAGGGTGCGATACGAAATGACACATAAGGGCACGCGAGTGTGATTGAAATTTGTGTACGCGTGTGGATGAAGGGTGACGCCGTGTGTGTTTGGAAGATACGATACGACACAATTGGTGTGGTCGTACCACGGAGTTGGATGTGTATTGTGTACAGTATTCCGAGGTAGATACTATACTTTAAAGTATTCGTCGCAGGTATGCGTATCCTGTACTCTTCACCGATTCTGTATTCTTGCCGCCTAGGATGGAGGATTCTTCGGCTAAGTTCTAGCGTTCTTAAATTTTACTCATAAATAAAAGAATGAAGTGTGGGTGGAATGGTTGAAATGGCAATTGTCTGTGTGAAGACAAAAATAGAGGATTAATTGTTCTTTTTGGTATTTTAGAAATATAATTTAAAAAAAAAGTTAGTGTTAGAATATAATTTTTATTCAAAACAGAGAAATGATAAAGCTCAACAATTGATTTTAAGGGATGATTGTATCAATTTTTCCCTAAGCACATTTGAAATAATTGACCCCAGTGTTAAATTGGTTTTTTTATCATTTATTCAAGTTAAAAATTTATCTTACTTATAGGTTAACAACTAAAATTTTTAGAAAGTTATACAAAGAGTTTCTATAAATTACCTTATAAAATATTACTTTTTACTTTTTTTATTTATTTTTATTTCAGAAGAATATATGAAAGATTTTATCTAAATAAACTTATATTGATAAACTAATTTTAACTTATTAAAAAAATCTAATCTCAATGTTGACGTCGTTATTTAAAAATGTAACTTACACGACGATTACAACAATTCAAGTTTAGCATGAGCATAATTTAAGATCAAAATACTAGTACGCCTAAACGATTTGAAAAAAAATTACATAATTACTGATTCTTTTCTTTTTTATTACTCAAATAAGATAAATATATTGAAAGGAAGAATTTGTATAAGAAGTACCACTTACGACAAAAGCAAACGAAAAAAAAAATTACCTTTGTTATTATTGTTACTAGAAACGAGCATGATTCTTCGAGGTGGTAAGAAGCGAGATGCTGACTTTAAACATTTGACGATTTGTCTATGGAGTTGTTGACGAACATCAAGTGGAGATTCACTCTTCATACTGAAGTCTCACAATTTAGAAAAATGTTAGAATAAATGTATATGAATACTGAATGAGAGATTATTGAGTAATACTCTATGACGAATCATTTTATATTTCTAAACTTTTAAATCTATGATAAAATATTTAAATATAAGTTATAATGAAATCAATTATCATGTATATACGAATATTTGAGTTGTTGAGATTAATTATCTTTGTATATTTTGAAGATAGGTAACATATGTTTGAATATCTAAGAGTTACGTAGTACATAAGTTTTCTTAGTTCGGAATTTATGAATAAGGTGTAAAAATTAGTTTTTAGTGAGGTCGTTGCTTTGAGACTCTTAATTGAAACCAAACTTAGACTTTTTTACTCATCATCATTTGTTTCAAACAATGTAACTCCTACACAATAAAGAGGGGGTTTCAACACTAATGATAGACTTTTACTTTTTTTGAGACGTTAGGTTGCTTAAGTGACAAACATTTTATTTATTGTGTTATATTATTTGATGAGATGTCTGAGCATCACTCTTTCCCGTGTTTAAAAGTGAAGTGTTTTAAATTTAAATGCTTCACGTGTCTTTGGTACAATTTAAAATCCCTCATTTTCGCTTGCTTCTACCAAAATCTTTGTGCGATCATTTTTTGGTTTTTTGCTACCATTTTGCCTTTCACCTCCTCCATTTATGTATGTTTTAATGGTTTTCTCTTTTTCTCCTTTTGATTCTTCTAGTGAGAGTAGCCCTATGGTAAGCAGGGATCATTTTCTATTGAGGGGGATTGAATGGATGAACTTTCTTCCAACCCTGTCACTTTTGTTGTGGTGGTTTTTGAGACACTGGTGGCTAACAGGCCATTGTTAACCTTAAAGGAAAATGTAAAGCTTCCTCTCAAGAGATACTGGACACAACATAACCGAGCTTGGGTAAGAGAAAAAAGGAAAGATAAATTTCCTCCTAGGTATTTCAGGAAGCCTACATGTCGCAAAAAAATCTATCAAAGAGTTTGCGTCCTCTTTTATCATGTGTTCTAATACTATTGTGGAGTTCATTTTGGTGGAGGCGTGCTTAAACTTGGATAGAGCTTTCATGAAAGCATTACCAAATAATGAAAACTTTTTGTTTGTGTATGAGTTCTTCTTTAAGGAACTTGATGTCTTATTTCCTTTATCCTTGGGCCCCAACCAACTTCACCATGATAGTTAGGCCTTCTTAAAAGTTTTACAAATAATTTGTCACTATCTCCAAATAACCCCGACTATCAACATATCAATGTACTTTTTATCAATTTAAACACAATTATAAGGTCGATTTGGTGTCTTTGAACGGAGCTCAATACAGTCATCTTTTTCTCATTTACGCTTCTTCTTTAAAATATTTTAAAAACAACATTTTCAAGCTGAAATGCTGGTCTTAAGTGTAACATCCTGGAAATTATGAATGTAATATGAATTATTTTTGTTGTAATTTCCACAAATTATATATGGTATTTGGTTTATACGGTTCATGGTCGTAGTTATATGGTTTTGAGGATACAATTCATAAGATTAGCAATAACGTTTTTGGGATTCAATTTATAATCTTAGCAATACGTCTTCAGGATTCAATTTATGATCTTAGGAATATGGTTTTGAGGATTAGGGAAATAATCTTAGCATTTTGATTTGAGTATTCGATTTGTATTTAGAGAGAGAGACGATCTCAGGATTCAGTTTAAGTCTCTCATCACCGTATCAATAAGCTTTCGGCTATTGACTTACTTATTTCGTATCACCTCTTAGCACTATATCAATAATCCTTTCAGTTATTGACTTACTTATTCCGCATCACTCTCGGTTACCGCATCGATAAGCCTTTTGATTTTGACTTACTTTTTTCGTATCTCCTCTCGGTTACCCATTGATAAGCCTTTCAACTTTGACTTACTGCTTCCGTATCACCTCTCAGTACCGTATCAATGAGCCTTTCAGCTGTGACTTGCGTCTTCCGCATCACTCTCGGTTGCCGCATCAGTAAGTCATATGACTAGACCCAAAAGGACCAACGATAAGCTGAGTTGTGCGTAACTCTTATTTATCTAAGTTATAATAATAGTACAAATAAACATTAAATCATTGTTTGCATTTAATGCTCATATAAGATAAGATAAACTTGAGTCATTTATAATTATTTCACTGTCCCACATCAGTTTTACCATCACGTTAACAAATTTCACCATTAGAATCTAATTAGAATCCAACTAAGTGGAACTAAGTAATGATTACAAATGACCCTATAAATAGTTGAACCTGATCTCCAAAATCCACAATGAAAAGCACACTAAAAGAAGCCCACAAAATCTGCACGTCACTTTCAAACAAAGGTAAAGGAAATGAGATATACATATTGCTACTTATTTTCAATATTTTTTGGTGAGGTACCCTTAAGCCTCACACCTTTCTTATTATTTATCAATTTTGTTTATTTCTTTTCGGTCTTAAAATTATTCTTCATATTGATTTTAACTTATAATTTCTTTGTATTTTATGCTGTAATTTTTGTTATTTATTTTCACATATGATCATGTTGCGATTTATTGGGGATACTTTTTGTAGCTAGAGGATTCATTCCTTGAGGATTTAAATAAGTAGAAGTTATATATCGTTGGTTGGAGGTTTATATTATGATTGGTCATTTATCCTGACTATTCACTATTATTGTTATCCTCATATTATTTACAAGTCAATCAAATTATCATTCTCGATTTATTATTGGGATACTTTTTGCAGTTGGAGGATTTATTCCTTGAGGATTTAAATATGTAGATGCTATATATCGTTAACTCGAGGTTGATATTATGATTGCTCATTTATCCTGACTATTCACTGCTATTGTTATCCCCATATTATTTACGAGTCATTTTGTTATTCTCGTATTATTTATATCTTTATGGTGATTTATACGAAAGAGGAGAGTTTGATATTCTTAAACTATTTGGAATACTCACCATTTACCACTTTTATTATTTTAAAAAGGCAATTATTTGAAAACGTATGTATATCTCACTTTCTCCTCTCTTTTCTTGTTGTTGAATATGAACTAAATCAAATGATAGATCAAAGATAAATGGATGCCCCCAACATTCCCATTTCTTTTACGACATACATTTTTGCGTTTTTTTTTTCTTTTGGAAACGGTTGAAGCACTAATAGAGTGGAAAATTCTACCTTTAGGGGAATTGCCCATTCTATTTTCACGTTTGCTCAGTTTGAAGACATCCCTCTAGTGTTGGATGGTCCTGTTGTTGTAACTTTCTTTATGCCTCCTACAATGTACAATAATCCGATAGTTAATCTGTTTTCAAAGTGTAATATGTAATTATTATTACAGAAAGTATTATACAATAATCCTGTTCATTATAAGTATTGTTTAAAGTAATGATGTATCCAAAGTGTTGTATATATTAAAATTATGTAATATATACTTTCGGTGAAGTAAGAATTTTGTACAACAAATTTAATAGTCACGTAAAATATATGGATAGTCTAACGTGATTATGTATGTAAAATATTATACAAATTGATGATATGAAATATAAATTTGTGTTTTATTGTAGAAAAAAATATGATTATACATATTGCCATTCGGCCACTCGGTCTCTCAGCCTCTCGACTTTCGGCCTTCCGGTTTTCTTACTCACGACCATTTGGTAAACTACTACCTCTCGGCCAATTTAAATTTCTTCATATATATGATTTCACATTAACTCATTTTAATTTTGATCCAAAATTTTATGTATAAATTAATTAGAATTTCATAATAGTTGAACATTTTCTCCATAAGTCATATTTTATACATATATCACCTTCTGCTAAATTTTCAAATTGAGGAAAAATTAAATCCTTGCATAATTTTTTATTAATAAATTTGGGACGTCGTGACACTAAGACTCTTAGAAATGTCTTTTCTTTTATTTAGACCACTTCTCGATTTCTTGTAAAAACTTGATAAATTCAAGCCTAGGGTCGAGTACATTCTTTTGGACGATGAGAAAATAAATATTGAAATAACAAAAAGTCTTCATCATCCTATAAACAATAAAGGTCTCCTTTATGTGCCCCTCGTCAAGGACCCTATTTCCTTTTTTGGGAAAAATTTTACATCCTATTAATATCTTTACATGTTATCTTGCCTCATATTTACCTGATTTTCTTTTGTGCACATATATTATGGGCAAGGCCTTTGATTACAAGAAACTTCATGTCAAGGTCAAGGCTCCTCCCCTTGAGAAGAATTGGTCGTCGATTTTCAAAATCCTTCAAAGATGGTACCACTTACTGCAGCGACTGACGCGGTAGCTCAAACTTCATCGATCCAAACTATAAGAGTCAACATCACGTTAAATATACCTTGACCCCCTCCTCAACTAGAGAATACTCGACCTTATTTCCACAGGCTAAATATACTAGGCAAAGAACGTCCTCTGACCCGAGTAGATCATGTGTATACTACTACAACATCAAACTCTAACTTATTATTGCACATTAATATGAAGGCCAATCAAGTTAAGGCCAGTGGTAGTGATGATTGGTTGCCTATAACACGAGCTTCTAAATACAGTAAGTCCTACAAGATGCTTGGATTTGCAAAAAAATGTTACCAAGGTGCATGACAATTATCCATTACTTAGCGACAGTTGACAAAGCCCAAACGATAGTTGGAATTAAGAGTTGGAACGTAAAATCAAGATTTGGAGAAGGAAAAAGTCGAGTGTGAGCTTGCTATCTCGACCCAATCACTATAAATTAATCAAGGCCAAGGTAGAATTAAGAATCTTGAAGCCGAGATGGGGTTACTCAAGAAAAGCTTGAAAGTTGCTGATGAAGTGAAAAGTAAACTAAAAGACAGTACAAGTCATCTTCAAGAAGAATTTGAGAAAGCATAAAAGAGTGAGGTGGATTTGAAATTGAGAATGCTAAGTTTGTCGCAATCGGCTTAGAGGGATACATCGAGGGGTTCAAGAAGGCTATGCGCTAGGTTGTATTATTTGCTTCATCCATAGATGTAAATCAATTTGACTTAGCCAAAGATGTCATCAATGGGTTGTTGGTCAACGACTAAACTTACGTAAGATTTTGTAACTAAACCTATGTAATGATATTTACTATAACGTTGAGTTCTCTTCTATTGTATCTGTTTTGGACAATGTATTAGCCATTTGGACAATGTATTAGCCATTAATAGTGAATGACTTAACGAATAATTTTGCTAGCAACTTTGAGTAGGTTTAAGTTTCAAACAGTTTAGGAATCAAATTACTTTGATTTGGTTGTAATAATTATTGCCAAATAACTTTGGTTTGATGTTAAATACATTAAATATTTATCGAATTGCTTTGATCTAACGTTAAGGTCATTTATTTTCAAATGCCTTTGTTTGCAATTATTGGATTTCTTCAATCAAATGTGTGTCAAATTACTTTGATACGATGTGATGATCGTTTGTTTTAAAACGAATTCTTGAAGCACAACATCAGAATGCTTAGACTCAATATGGTAGTTTTTTTCATTTTGAAATGATCTAAGGAATTAACATCTGATCTGAAAAGCTGAAAACTTTATTAGAGAATGTGCCTTATTAAAACCTTGTTCAACAAAATCCTCCTCAGGGACAAAAAAAACTTAACTAAGGAAAAAAATTACATCATTGTTTTACAATGTACAAATTTACAATGATTCAACTATAATAGATTTACAAATGAGTTGCATTCCACGTCCTTAGTAAGAGTTTGTCATTTAATTCTTCAAGTTTGTAAGTGATAAACATATAATTTTACTCACACCTAGAAGCTTTAATCATGACTTTCTCGGACTATAATCAATAATAAATATACTATTTAATTAGTATTAATCTAATTTAGTTTATTTAGGCCTTAATTATTATTTATACTAATCTTGTAGTTTTAGTCACAGTAGATGGTTTAACTATTACATGCACTAGACGGTTTAGGTGTCACATGGAGTAGACCATCCAATGAACCATCTACCAAGACTCAACTGAAGAAAGCACCTCAACAACATCAAGTGCAGAAAAGACGAGGATATAGAAAGAGTTTGATGCAAATAACAAAAACAAGACGGTCTAATAGTAGGTCTAAAGGAAGTGCCTACCACTGCAAGTGGGCCTCAATAAGAAAAAGTTCAAGTTGCTTCATTGAATAAAAACGGAGAACAAAATCTGAGTGAAGAATTAAAGAATAAAATCTACAGTATTGTAGAAACATAATTGGAAGTAAATCATTTGCAAAAATATGAAGAAATAGAGTTCATGATGAAACCGGAAGCAAAATCTGAGAATTTTGGAAAATTGGAAATTGTGAATATTTGAACAATATCTAAAAAAGAATATATTTCTGAGATCATTGGAGCAAAGAAACCTACAATCAAATACAAGCTTCTAGGAAGGAGAAAGAAGCTCTACACTAGAATACGTTCGAAAAATAGAATATTGTAGTATTCTTATTTTCTTTGTTATGTTTTCTTTTTGCTATTGTATAGAAAGATAAATCCTTTTGGGTTGATTCTCTTGTGAATTCACAATAAATTCTGATGTTTTTGTTCAATAATGTTTTGTTCTTAGATTCTCTATAACAATTTATGCTTTACTATTAGAATTAATTTTGAACGTTTATTGAGAATTCAATTATTTTTCTTGAATTAGAGTTCTTGGTTAGTTTGCTTAATTCTAATCAATCTCTTGTTCACTAAGTTCAAGACACAGAACATAAACACTTTACGAGTAGATGCTTGGAGACAAGTGAGATACTAAATACGTGAGTAGACTTTTGCTCTGCTAATGATATTCTATTGAATTTGATTAATGCTTGTTTGATTAAGTTTGACTATGTGTGAGAATTGAAAGAATAATAATCTTAAGATAATCAATGATGAATTTATTGTTGAATGAGCTTCAGAGTCAACCTATTTTCTTTATTATTTTTCTTTGTCTACTTTACTTTTATGCTAAACATCCTTAACTCTCTTTAACATTTACCATTATTTCTAAATTTTATTTCTCGTAGATGAATTGTGAACACTGATTGGTTGAATTTATTACTTGATTCGTGGGAGACGACTTGAGGTTAATTGACCCTATCTACACTATCATCTCTACTGTGTTAGACGATCTATATTGAAATTCTTTTGAATGGAGTATTATCCCAACTGAGTTTTCCTTCATGTTTGTCTTTTTGGGCTTCTCTGGGTTTGTGTCATACCAAGTCATCTTTACGAAAGACTTATTCTCAGACACGTGTATTATAGTGTCAGGCTGCCCTATCTTTTTTTTTTTTTTTTTTTTTTTTTTTTTTTTTTTTTTTTTTTTTTTTTTTTTTTTTTTTTTTCCCCTTTTTTTTTTTTTTTTTTTTTTT
>Ga0099824_1009251_pt1 | contig 12208 bp, 5 predicted proteins | sample SiratrowhiteBW_FD_76837 | JGI IMG/M metagenome (GOLD analysis project Ga0099824, IMG submission 76837) | Root nodule microbial communities of legume samples collected from California, USA - Siratro white BW | ecosystem: Host-associated > Plants > Roots > Nodule | place: USA: California... | reverse complement strand
TTTTTTTTTTTTTTTTTTTTTTTTTTTTTTTTTTTTTTTTTTTTTTTTTTTTTTTTTTTTTTTTTTTTTTTTTTTTTTTTTTTTTTTTTTTTTTTGTTTTGTTAAGAAGAAGTCATAGGTTGGATTACATTCATTTTGGATTTTTTTTTCTTTTTTAACCTATTTGTTTAACTAAATTGTCTTGTTCACTTTGTTTAATATTAGATCGTCTGGCTTGTTGTTTATATTGTACTGTTTAGTCCATTTGTCTACTTTAAATTGTTTAGTCTATTTGTTTATTTTATATTGTCTAGTTTATTTGTATAAAGAATATTGTCTAGTTTGTTTATGTACACTAAATTTTGTAGTTTGTTCATGTAAACTAGACCGTTTATTTTGTTAATTTATATTAGATTATCTAGTCTGTTGTTTACACTAGATTGTTTAGTTCGTTTTGTTTAACACTACATTGTTAAGTTTGTTTGTGTTACACTAGATTATTTAGTTACACTAAACGGTCTAGTGTTAAACAAATATACTAGACAGTCTAGTGTTACATAAACAAACTATGCAATCTTTTGTTAAATAAATAGACTAGACAGTTTATTGTTAAACAAATAAGCTATACATTTTAATGTGTATAAACATATTAGAGGCTTTAATGTATACAAAGACACTAGATGGTCTATTATTAAACAAACATATTAGACAATCTATTATTAAATAAACAGACTAGACGACTGGATGGTCTAGTGTTAAACAAATAAATTAGACAATCTATTATTAAACAAACAGACTAATGGTTTAGTGTTAAGCAAACAGATTGGACGATCTAGTGTTAAACAAATAGACTAGATGGTCTAGTGTAAACAAACTAAATGGTCTAGTGTAATAAATAGAATGATCTAGTATAAACTAATAGATTGGACAATCTAGTATAAACTAACAAACTAGACAGTCCAGTATACACAAACAGACTAAACGTTCTAGTAAAATAATTAACAGACTAGATAATATAAAATAGACTACACGGTTTAGTATACACGAATAGATTAGACGATTTAAAGTAAACAAACAGACCATATGATTTTGAGTAGACAAAAAGATTATATGGTCTATAGTGTAAATAAACAAATTAGACGATAGTGGTAGACAAAACATGGTAAAATAATTTAGTGTAATCAAACAAACTAGAATAAAAAAAATTCTAAACTGAAATTGTAACTTAACTTATGACTTGTTAACCCATACAAAAAATGTAGCAAAAAAACAAAAATTTGCAAAAGTTATAACAAAGAAAACAACTTTTATTCAATTTAAAAAAATGACGATAGTGGTAGACAAAACATGGTAAAATAATTTAGTGTAATCAAACAAACTAGAATAAAAAAAATCCTAAACTGAAATTGTAACTTAACTTATGACTTTTTAACCCATACAAAAAATGTAGCAAAAAAATAAAAATTTGCAAAAGTTGTAACAAAGAAAACAACTTTTATTCAATTTAAAAAAAAATAAAAATCAGATAATAAAGTCATATAAACAACCTTTTAAAAAAATTATATTACACTAAAAATCTATATTGCATTAAAAATCGTCACATATGACATAACTTTAGTTAAAAAAACCTTATTTTAACATGAAGTCGTGTTTAAGTGCATAACATTCTCGTTTTTAAAGCCCTTCCTATGATATAATTTATTTATTTTTGAAAAAAAAATATTCATTTTAATATAGATAAAAAGAACTATCTATAAACAATAAGAAATGAGAAAACAAATAAAATTAATTATATGATTGAGAGACAAATTTATTGAACAATTAGAAAATATGGACTTTTATACCAATGAAGAAGTAAGACAAGAGTATATATTTATTTAGCGTCAAACATGTTTTTAAGAATACCTAGATTATGTTTGCATCTAAGCGTCGATTTGCGAGAAGAGATGAAATGAGGTGAAAGTTGGAAAATCAAGGTATAAAATAATATTAAAATTTAAAAAACAGAGACATAAATTATTTAAGAAACTTTCTTCGCACGTACAGAAGATTTGGGGGAGAAGGGTGACGGGGTTCCATAATTTAATTAATTATAAATATATTAATATTTATATTTATATAACAATAAAATAAATATAATAATAATTAATAATATTAGTTTTTAATAAGATTATAAAAATAATAATAATAAATTAAAAAAATTATTATAATAATTAAAATAAATTTATTAAAACAAAAATAATTTAATTATATAATATATCATAATAATATTAATAATTACTATAATAATAATAATATTAATACAAAATATTAATGGAAATTATAATATTATTGGAAATAAATTTTATAAATAATAATATTAATAATAATAATAATTTATTTTTTATTTTAAAATAATTAATAATTTTATAAATTTATCAAGAAAAATATTAATAATTTATTAATCATAAACAAAAAATCAATTATTATTAATTTTAAATTAATTTAAATTACAATTTTATTTACTAAAAAATTATTTATTAATTACACACATCACATCACTCACAAACTTTTATAAACTTTATACTCAAATTTTATCATTTTTTTAAATTTAAATATCAAACTTTTTTCTCAAATCTACTCCATTAAATCCACTCTTTTATCCAAATATACCCTAGTGAATGATCAGTTAGGTGTGAGACCGATTTCTTTTTTTAAAAAGTTATTTCTGGTACACGATATTCTACTCAACTTTGAGATCTTATTCTTAAATTTAGTTTGTATTTGACTTCTGCACTTCTACTATTCTTTCTTAAAAGAGACATCTAAAAGTATTCTGACACTCAGAATCAATATTTTTAAAAAGTCTTATTTTTAAAAGATTTTTTTGTTATTTATAAGCTTGTTATCAAACTGTTAACTTTTCATTTGAGCCCAATATTTTCACTCAATGCCCAAAATAACAAGGTCATTTGCTAGGTCATATATTAATTATTAATGTAATTTGTTTATTTATATTTTCAATTACCATTTAACTCCTGTTTGTAACAGGGTCTTGGACTTGGGTTATCTATACTTTGTAACGTTTGAGAACCGTTTTCATCATACTCTGTTTGTTCCCTTAATCTCGGATGGGGTAAACATGTATATCATTGTATGAAAGTATATTTGAACTTGAAATCATTATCACATCCACATATTTTATTCCTCGATCGTGCCAAGACGAGAATGTGTGTCATGTAGAAGTTATTAGAAATGAAAAGAACCATATATTTGAAGAACTAATAGAAAATTTAAAACTTGCATTAATAAGTTATAAATCAAAATGGAATAATTTTTTAAAATATGTACAATAATAGAAAAATTGGATTTTTTTTTCTTTCTTTTCAAATAACGACATGTTAATTAGTGCTGTCTAGTCACATATGTAGAATAAATTAAAGAAAATACTTGACATTTTGGATGATAAATTAACGAGTTTCAATTTTTATAATTTTAAATTATGATTATAGATATTTTATCGTATTATTTATTTATTGAATTGATTCATTTATATTTTAATGACATAAAAAAACACAAATGATTAAATATATATTTTTCAGGCCATTCCTCTCTTGGAATTTGAGTTGATCAGATAAGGTTCTGTTTGGCGTTCTTCTTCATAACGGCCATGGCCGAAGCTTCAACCGTCACCTTCTTCTCCACTCTCATTCCCTCTTTCCGCCGCCACACCCATGTGTCTCACCGTCGCCTCAGCCTCCCACGGAAGCTCCAGGTTCGCTGCTCGGTTTCCGCCGGCGCGACTCCCCAGAACGCGGTGGCTTGGGGATGCGAGATTGAGTCGCTGGAGAGTGCGTCGGCGCTGCAGAGGTGGCTGTCGGAGTCGGGGCTTCCGGAGCAGAAGATGGGGATAGATAGGGTGGAGGTGGGAGAGAGAGGACTTGTGGCTTTGAAGAACATAAGGAAAGGGGAGAAGCTGCTCTTTGTGCCTCCCTCTCTTGTCATCACTCCCGATTCAGTAACCTCTCTCTTTCCGTTCATTCACCCTTTTTCAATTCAAATTTGTTGCCACATTCACTAGTAATCTTTGCTTGTTACCATCGCTATTTTCTTTATTCAATTGTTTAGTTTTTTTTTTTCGTAAGTAGTCATGTTTTACAAATAAAATGGAAAAAAAAAAGATACTTGATTAAATATATGTATTTGTATAGAGTTTAGGATTTAGTTTCTAAACTTGCCATTCATTTTAGTCTCTATGGGTCTGGCTAGATGGACTTATCCATAAGCACTTTTTTGGGGGGGAGGGGGGGGGAGAAAGGGAACTAGCTTATAGATATTAGCAAATTCATAGATATTCTCTCATACTTTCTCTAAATTTGATTGTTCAACTTGTGTCTAAGCTAATTTTAGCTTGTGTTAAAGCTCGTTTTTGTTTCTGTTTTTAATATTTTTCTTTCCTAAAAATGTTTATGTAGAAGGTTGTCTAAACATGTAAATATATACCCTTTTAATTCCTTTTTAGGACTTGTTTGGACAATTCTCTCCGTAAACACTTCTAGGGGAGAAAATCAAAAGGAAAACAAAAATTGAAACGAGCTTTTCCATAAGCTAAACTAACTTATGTATGCACAAGTTAAAATTAAAAATTTAGAGATGTTATATGAGAACTTTTACAAATTAGTTTACGTATAAGCTAATTTTAACATATAGAGAAGCTAATTTCAAATTTTCTTCTTATTTTTCTTCCTTGGAAGTGCTTATAGAAAAGTTCGTCTAAACACGTTGTAAGTCTTATATATAACATTTTAATCTTTTTAAGTCCCTACTAGTTCAACTTAGAGCCACTAGTAGAGTCTAAAAGATTATTTACTTAACTATAGGAAGAAAACGAGGAATTAAACAACAAAAGAAGAAAATTGTAGTGGCTGAAGGTTCTTTGCTATGTATGCAAAGGTATTACTATTGGGGAGAGTCATTGTATGCAGTCTTACAGCGGCTGTTTCTGGATTTGAACCTATGACCAACTGGCCACTAAGGTAAGGTGCAACTTTACTGTTGTGCCACGCTTGCCCTCTTGAAATTATCCATATATAATGCTATTTAACAATAAGTAAATAGAGTGTGTAATAATTGTATAAAAAGAGTATTTACAGTATTATCTAATCGCAAACCTCTAAATCTGATAAGTTTGTTGGCTTTTACCATAATTGTCTTAGAATACAAGTCATACTAACAATGACTTCTAATTGATTGACAATGTATAAAAATTAAACTCTGACAATTTCAACAAAGCTTAAAATAGAAATCTTTCAAAAGTGATGGGATATTAAATAAAGATATCTTAGTATGAATATAGCACTGTTCTATATCATTTAACTTCTCCCTAATTTGTGTGCATTAACCTTAGACCTCGATATATATGAAACGGTTGTAGCTAGTTATTTGGATAAAACTGAGATAATATTGTTTGCCAATCAAAGTTTCCTTAGTGGTATATTTCATCTCAGTAATTAAAATAGGTGTACTTTATGTGACCAATTTTGATTGAAGAACAGTGCCACAGTATTATGGTACTGTAATTGAGTTTTATCCTAATTATATATACAAATTATATTGTCAGTTCAACAACATAAATAAGTTCTCACTAAAGTTTGATACCCTACCGATATGAAGAACAACCTTAGTTGATTTGCATTGCTTGTTATTTTTATGTCTTCTGTTCACTGAAATGTTTTTACTGATATTGGAAATGGGAACTTTTTAAAACTTGGTTGGTTCAGTATTTGAATCTAGGTAGGGTACTTGCTAATGTATCTGATTGGTGTGTGTGTGTGTATTCTGGTTGAAAGGAGTGGAGTCACCCTGAAACTGGTGAAGTATTGAAAAGAAATTCAGTGCCTGATTGGCCTTTGCTTGCAACTTACCTCATAAGTGAAGCTAGCCTCATGGAATCTTCAACATGGAGCAATTATATATCAGCCTTACCTCGTCAACCGTACTCGCTTCTTTATTGGTAGATGAACTGTTCTTATCTTTTGACAGCTTGTTTGGTAAGGGTGAGAGAAATGAATATTAATGAGTGAGAAATGGAAGTTAGGGTTTGAAATGTTTAATAACTTTGCGAAGGACAATTCGGTAGAAATAGAAATGAGGAGATTTTTTAAAATGAAGACAATTAGATCATGTCGTGTTTAACACTCATACATTATAACCCTTTATAAATATCATTTTGATTTCAATATACTATTGTATGTGGTTTATACATTACTGTTTTTTTTCATTCCCTCTCTTACATCTTTACCAGTGGAGCATTTATGTCATTTCAGGTCCCAAGCAGAACTAGATCGCTACTTGGAAGCTTCGCAGATTAGGGAGAGAGCAATTGAAAGGATTAATAATGTTATTGGAACGTATGGACCCACTGTTTGTACCTTTTATTTCTTCTGAGATTTATTTTCTGTCACCTCTCTTTACGGTAGTTAGCCCCATTCTATTATGTTTTCTTGATTGAATAATCCTGTGTCTTGCCATAATCATTTCCCTTTCCTTCTCTAGATACAATGATTTGAGGCTCAGAATATTTTCCAAATACCCTGATTTATTTCCTGAGGAGGTGATTTTCTTGCATTGAACACAGCGTGGAAGTTAATAGTTCAGGAAAACCAGTCTTCTGTTTCAGTAACATACTGATGATCTGAATATGTTATATGTGTAACTTTCAGGTGTTCAACATTGAGTCCTTCAAATGGTCATTTGGTATTCTTTTCTCCCGCTTGGTGAGTCAACCGGGTAGATGAAATGAAACCAAATTAAATTCCATTCTCTTCCTCTTCTGGACAACACAATTATGGTCACTGAGAATTTCCATATTTTCTATATAACTTCCATGCACAGACTATGCCATATGAATTCATAACATAGCTGATTTTGAAAGAGAGTTGAGGTCCAAAACTAAACAACAAATGCTGAAATGTGTCAGGTCTGAAATAACAGTTCCCAAAATTGCAACATTTCAAAGTAATCATTGGGAAAATAAATAATTATATTTGCAATATATGTTCAATTCAAAACAAACTTAACTTTCTTATTTTGTGTCTTTTTTGTTTGTAATCTACTTTTTAATCAATAATTTGTGGATACTTGGTCGTGTTGTTTCATAGTTAAGACAAGTGGTTGTTTGTTGGAACGTATCATTGATAATCTTTGTATCATGCAGGTTCGGTTACCCTCAATGGATGGACAGGTTGCCTTGGTTCCTTGGGCTGATATGCTAAATCATAGTTGTGAGGTATGTTGTTTCCCCAAAAATATATAGATTCCTCAAACTTCTTTCCTAGGACGTTTAATGACGATTTGTTTTAACTGATCCAGGTGGAGACATTTTTGGATTATGACAAGCAATCAAAGGGAATTGTCTTCACTACGGATCGGCCCTATCAACCAGGTGAGCAGGTAAACATAAAATGGCAGATTTGAATTTGTTAAACTAAATAAACTTTTTGAGAAAACAATAGCCCAAGTAAATGGATACAAGTTCCGTTTTCCTTGAAAAATTGTACTATGCTACGTGCATGAGTAAAACAATTAAGCCTCTGCAGTTTGCAATATTTCCTCAAAAATAAAATATTAATTGATTGGAGCTGTATTTGAAAAGTAATTTGATTTAAATTTAGGTATTGCTATTGATTGCATTTGTCAAATTATACAGGTGTTTATTTCGTATGGGAAAAAATCAAATGGGGAGCTTTTGCTATCTTATGGATTTGTTCCGAAGGAAGGTGGCAATCCCAGTGATTCAGTTGAGTTGTCACTGTCACTAAAGAAATCCGATCCATCCTACAAGGAGAAGTTAGTACTGTTGAAGAAATATGGATTATCAGCGTGAGTACCTAAAATTTCATAATTATACCTATATGTATAAGGATGACGTTCCTTGTCTTCTGGTCTGGTAAAATTAGTAGAAGTTCTATCAAAACATTCGCTGCAAACTTTGTATCAATTGGTAGTTTTCAACACATTTTGATTTCACTAAGGACTGAGGTATTTCCAAAATATAATTTTCTAAGCTGTTGAAAACATCATAAAATTTGTATTTCCATCTTTTTAGCATGTAAATTACTTTCTAGGATTCAAAATGGCCATGGCCGCTGGTTGCATACCCTTTTTCCTGATTAACTTAGGACTTAATTTTTCTGATGGGAGACATTAATATTTTTTCTGAGCTGGTATGCCCTTAAAATAGCTTTCTGAAATATACTTGTAATTTTAACCGGTTACTAACTTCTTTGTTCTATTGTTGTCAGATCTCAGTGTTTTCCTATACAGATAACTGGTTGGCCATTGGAATTGTTGGCTTATGCTTATTTAGCTGTCAGTCCTTCAAGCATGAGAGAAAATTTTGAAGAGGTCTGATACTAAAAATCTTTTATAATTTTCTTTAGATATTTTATAACGCTATGAGTGATTCTTTTAACAGATGGCTGCTGCAGCAGCAAATAATAACACCTCCAAGAAGGATTTGAGATATCCTGAAATAGAGGAGCAAGCATTGCAATTCATACTAGACAGCTGCGAGGCAAGCATATCAAAATATAACAAGTTCTTGCAGGCAAGGAAACACTTTAATATGGAAGCTTAATGTCTTTTTATAGCCGTAGTTAAAAAAGCTCATTTATCAAGTTGTGAGCATCAAATGAGTTAATCCTACCTCTTTCCGTTTTACCTGCATGGCAATCAAAATTATCATAAATGAGCGTTGAATATGTTTCTGGCAGGCAAGTGGATCACTGGATTTGGATGTGGCTTCCCCTAAACAACTCAACAGAAGGCTCTTTCTGAAACAGCTAGCTGTGGATTTGTGTAATAGCGAGCGAAGGATATTATTCCGTGCTCAATTCGTAAGTTTATAAGCATACATTTTTAAATTTCTCCATTCCGCAATCCATATCACTGCAGTTTTTTAAAGCTAAAGTTAGGATAGAACTTGGTTGTATTATAGCTTCTTCTTCACTTTCCAGAAAAAAATGAAAGCATTTCCTCAGGCCTCTCCACAAGCAATTCCAATCCCATCATTTCTGTTTGTTATCATTGACAGGGAAGGATCTAAAAAAAAATTTGAGTGGTCAAAAGTGAACAAATTAAGTTGTAAAATTACAGAAGTTGCTTATAAAAAAAAATGTACTGTATATTATTGTAACCAAATTTGAGGAAGGAGGGATCGGGGTCCACACTCACCTAGTAGAGCATTTGTTGCAACTCATAATTTTGGTTAGGGCTTAATTCAACTCTACAAAATCAATTTTTAATGTTTTACTTGTCTCCATTTATGTTTTATTTTGATCACACCACTAGTCGAGATCTTCAGCACTTCTCTCACTCTAAAGATTGAACATGTCAAGCATAAAGTTTTGAAGGATTGAATATCTATGAGGGGTCCAATAACATCCTAATAGCAATATGGTGAAAATATAGCATATATGTGAAGGAAAGAATGACTATGATTGGTGCATACCCTTGATTATTTATTGTTAAGCATGTAAGTTTATACACTGGTCCTGAAAAATGAAGCATTGAAATAAAATGATGATTAATACCAAAAAGTAAATAATAAACCCCCAAGTCCAAATTAGGTTGATACTTTCTTTTGTAACTTCCGAACTCAACAAAGATAGCATACGACTCTTTCACAATATAATACATGCTTTGGACTAATTCTGTATGCCTTTTTTTTAATAATGATTGCAGATACTGAGAAGAAAACTGAGAGATATGAGGGCTGGTGAATTGAGAGCCCTAACAATATTCAACGGTTTCCGGAAATTTTTTCAATGAGGACATTCACTGGTGCATTAGTTTCTGCCCTGATTATCCCTTGCTTTTTTTAAAAAGGAAATCTATCTCACCCTTGAGCATGATGAACTTTGGTATCACCTAATTGAGAGAAACAGGTCCAGTCTTCAATATTTATTGATCAATATTGGAAAAGCAAGAGATGAAATAGAAAAGGGAGGGATGATTGTAAAATAGGCTTGTTGTGTATCTATTGATCCAAATATTTTCCTTTTCTTTTTCCTTTGTTTATATGTTCAATGTAAAAAAACTTTTGGCCAGATTAGGTTTTTCCTATGTGGGGCCGAGTTTAGGAAGTAGCCTCTCTTTGGATCAAGTGATGGAAAATAGGAGACTAGAAAAGGAAAAGAAAAAAGAAAAAAAAATAAAAATAGAGTAGAAAGTGAAAATATTTAGATTAGGAAAAAATAGTGAAAAAAAAATGAGAAATGAGTGAAATTTAGAATTGTGATTGATTTGAAAAAAAATTGAAAATTGTTAGTTATTTCTTAATTCAAACAGTTAACAAAGTACTCCTATCATGACGATTAAAAGGGTTTAAATATGATAAAGGATAATTAGTCACTTGCTATGCATTGAGACAAATGAAATACACTAAAGAAACATAGTTCATGAAATATAATAACTAAGAATAATCCATACAATAGTAATACTTAACCAAACAGGGATGGCGATTAATCCATTATCTAAAGAAAGTGATAATCACAATTGTAAAATTTTAATAAAATCAATCTTACGGTCATCAAAGATTTAACAATGTACGAAAGAAATGATGTTAAATTGCAGCAATTCAAGTTAAAAAAAAAAAAGAAACTAGCAAAGTCCAGGCAAAGATAATATTAATTTATAGGGAATTTTTTAGCCATAGCGTTTGAGTTGTTTCAAAATCATTAATTTTTTAAGAACCTTTTTGGAATGTAGTCGGAGATTGAGGATTAAATTTTTAAATTTTATGGAAGTTCCTAAATGTTATCCTATATTTGATCAGATCCATTGGCGTCTTAAGCTAAGTTGTGGCTATGGTTTTTTAACTCTAATACCTTTATCATCACTTGCAGAGTGTTTTATTTTTGCGGAGTCATCTATGTTGTCATATACCATTAATAGTAATCACATTCAATTTTATTAGAATTTTTTCGTTAAACCAATTTTGCTTTTACGGGGAGAGTCTCTCTCCACAAACATGTCAAATCAATTACGTTCAAGAATATGAGTAGTTACAATACTATAAAAAAAAATAGGAAAATGTTTGTTTGCCAACCTCGTGTATATTACAACTACATTACAACTGTGATGTGACATTTTTTATGACGTGGCACTAGGGGGCATAAATGGTAAATGGCAGGACAGGGGCATAATGGTCTGATTGTTAAATCTTTGCAAAACATACGAAGGTGGTTCGCGTCTGGTATTTGAAAATCAAAGGAGGAACCTTTGAGTGCTTCGTGCTTGGTTGCAGGGAAAAAGCAAGAACCTTTGTTGCGCTCAACGACCATTGGGAGGGGTGGAGGGCGACGACGACGAGAAGTTGTGTGAGGGAAAACCAAAGGTTTTTGGGTGCTTCGCGGTTCATAGGAGAAGCTGTGTGTGAGGAAAAACCAAACGTTTTTGGGTGTTTCGCAGTTCTTTGAGGTAAAAACGAAGAACCTTTAGTTGCACTCAACGGCCGTTGGAAGTGGTGGAGGACGACGACGACAAGAAAAACGTGGTGAGGAACGTTGAATCGTAGGAGAAGCTGCGACCTTGACATTGAGGCAAAACAGAGAAGAGTCTCAGAAACGAAACCAAGGAGGAACACCTTATTCTACGTCGCTGTCGCAACTTGGTTTAGGTTTAGGAAATTTCTAGGTTTTGAACTGTGATTGCAATTTACGGTGAAGTGTTGCTGAAATTAGGTTGAGTTTTAGTTTTGATTGTTTGTCTTGTTTTTGTGATGATTTATGCATTTCATTTGCGGTTTTTGAACTGGTATTGCACTTGAGGGTTCAGTGTTGCTGAATAGAGTTCAATGTCGGTTTTTATCGTTCATTTGATAATGGGAAATACAATACTTACATTGTAATTTTTCTGTGCAGGTTTAAAAATGTCAAGTGGCGAAAGTTCTTCACAACGACGGGAGTTATGTGTTCGTCACTTCTGTTACCCAAAGTTTCTAGGCGCTGTGAATGAGATATTAACAACTGAACAGAAGAATTGCATTGAAGGTACTCCATTCGGTTGGTTTACAGTGTTGAGTGATGAACTTAGAATGAGTAAGAGTCTGTTGAGACAGTTGTGGACAACATGGGTAGAGAAAAGAGGTGGTTTTATGATTAGGTCTGTGTTTGTGCCATTTACTTTGTTAGATGTTTGTGTAGCTTTAGGTCTCCGAGTTGCTGGGTTAGATGTAGATTTGGATTAT
>Ga0099824_1009249_pt1 | contig 12210 bp, 7 predicted proteins | sample SiratrowhiteBW_FD_76837 | JGI IMG/M metagenome (GOLD analysis project Ga0099824, IMG submission 76837) | Root nodule microbial communities of legume samples collected from California, USA - Siratro white BW | ecosystem: Host-associated > Plants > Roots > Nodule | place: USA: California... | reverse complement strand
AAATTTAAAAAAAATTTTAAAAAAAAAAATTTTAAAAAAAAAATTTTTTTTTTTTTTTTTTAAAAATTTTTTATTTTTTTTTTTTTTTTTTTTTTTTTTTTTTTTTTTTCTGCATTGACGATGATGCAGTAGGGATAATAGTATGGGATGTTATTTTAATCTTTTTCTGTTAGTATGGGGAGTGCAGATAGTACTGGTGGGGGTGCAGGAACTAAAAATCATGGATCCATCTGTTCCACTTAAGTTGAATTAATTTGTTACTTTAAAACCACACTTGTTAGTATTGTACTTTAAAATTAAAATAAGGATTATCCGTTAACTGTATGATAATGAATAAGTATAGTATCAAGTTATTCACACAGACTGATTCAAAGAAAAAATGCAGATAACTAGACACAGTTAAAAATAAGTAATCACTTTTGGCTTTAGTTTTCCTTCATCTCTCAAACAATACACAATTTTCTTGTAGTTTTTCACATAGGCAATGCAGAGTCACAGATGCAATTAAAAGGAAATTGTCAATTGTTTTAGTTTTATTTCCTCAAAATGCAGACACCTTGACATGATTTGAGTGAAGGGAGTTACTCTCTACAGTATTAAACTCTTAATATTTTCAATGATTAACAATTAATTTATTTTAAAAGCTATGAAAAATTGTTACTTATTTGTGTAAATTACTTTACTTTTACTTTTGATATTTATACTACTATCATTTGAACGTTGGGTTAGATGAAATTATCTTCTGATTTATTACAATTGAGTCTTTATATGGAATGTATTGTGTCCGAGTGTTGAGAAGCTATTAATAGATTTTATCAGAAACCTTAACCATTTTGGAATGACCTTATCGAAATTTTAGTAGATTTAAAATATTTTATCTAAAGAATGTTTTTGTATGGTTTAAAATCTTCATGAGTTTCTTACATAAAAAAAAAAAAAAAAAAAAATCTTTATCAGTGGCTGTGAGAGGTATTTTAGTTTCACTTATTACACATATCTTACTACAAAACTAAGCCATAACGCCATGCAAAGTCTGACACTTTTAGATTGATATTCTGGTCAAGCATACATCATTAATAATGCTATTTACACACTATTGTTTTTCAGAACATTCTTAGATCACTTCTTTTTTTATAATAAAATAAGTAAAGCATAGATTTCAACCTTCTGCCAGCTAAAAAGTGTAAAAATGGTGAGGAAATTTGGATGGGCAAATAACACCACCCTTTCCCTTTCTGATGCTCCCTCCCTACTTAACTAAGCCTCTTCATTGTGACTTGTATCTTTCTTCAGCATCCAAAATCATATGGAACAAGTCCTTTCAGTTCAGGACCACTAAACCTGTTGTTTTCAAAACTGAAACAATAGTAGGAGAAATATTTCGTAAATACTACATCCATTAGATTAGTGTTGAAATCAAAAGTATTGCTGCTTTAAATTTACAAGTGTTGTGTCATCACATTTGCAAAGTGTATTTTATCTTTTGGGTATTTCATTCAAAATCAATTAGATCTCATGCATGCATGTCAAATGTGATCATCTGTTCCTGTTGAGGAATACCTAAGAGCAATAAAGTCAAATTATAATATGTCAAATGTGATCATCTGTTCCTGTTGAGGAATAACTAAGAGCAGTAAAGTCAAATTATAATATATAAGTAGAGTCCAAACTTCTATAACTAGAATCCAAACTTCATCTTATAAACTGGTTTTATGAAGATGAGTTAAGTTTTAACTCACTTTACGTATAATTAGATACAGCTTCATTAAAATTATACAAATGAAGTGCAAGAAAGCTAGCTTTTGATGTTTTCTGGTTTTTCATGTTTGAATCTAAGTATCTAACAGAAGAATAAGAACGGTTATGAGTCTTGACATTGGCGTTCATACATGCTTGGTACATGAAAATGTGTTGTCAGTTCTTAGTGACTAAACCTTGTCTATTTATCAAAACATGTTTGAATTGGTAAGCCATTTCTAGTTGTTAAGAATATGGGATGACAATGAAATAGAGTTGGTGTACCTTTCCATTGGGAAAGATTCGAAGTTGCCCTCTACTGGTATTGTTCCACAGAGGTCGTTATCAGAAACATCACTGCAAAATTGGGGTTCAAAATTAGCTGATAAACTAATCACAGAAGTAAATAAAAGAACAAGAATAGAAAACAAGATGAAAAGAAAACTCACAGGATTTTGAGATCAGTGAGATGAGTGAGTTCTCTTGGGATGGATCCTGTCAACTTGTTGCCGTTTAGCCGCCTAATTCATCAAAGTAAAAATGAGTGAGTAAAACGGCCACCAATTTATACGCCAGTGAAAAAGCAAAAATCAAGAAAAAAAGGTGAACAAGTTTTTGGCAACGCTTACAGGAACTTAAGTGACTTCAACTTTCCGAAGGACTTTGGAATCTTCCCCTCCAACTTGTTATCATACAAATCCATGCTAATTAGTGACTTCAAGTTACCAAGTTCCTCAGGAATCTTTCCTGTTAAGTCATTTCTGTAGAGCTCCCTGCAATCAAGAATTTCAAAATTTCTCACCCGTTTTTTGCAAAACTAATCTCCACCCAACAAAAAAAAAAACAAACCTTAAATGCATATTAGGTTAGGCAAAAATGTAATCTATTTGTGCCTGCTTGTGTTTGGTTCAGCTTAGTTTAAAGAAAAAAAGGCTTGTTTTTTATCAGTTTCTAGAGAGAAATTAGGCATTGAAGTTGTTATTTCTACAAATATTCTGCAAACATGTGCAATTAAATTGTAGGAATAGTTCATAATTTGGTACTCTCCTAACTCTAGACTGGGACAAAAATAATGCAATCTGGCACAAAATAAAATCCAAAAATTAACTTGTTCAATTGCACTGTTTGAAAAATGTCAGATGGCACATGTTTTTAAATCAAACAACAGATCAAACAGGAGCTAGCTTCTGAACTTCTGAGCTGTTAGGGGCAAGGGAAGAAGACCATACAAGTACTGAAGATGCTGTAGCTGGCTAAGTTCTGGGCCCAGAATCCCAGAAACGTTAGAGTTGCCCAAGTCTCTGAAATCCAAAGATAAATACAACTTATTAGAAGGCCCGAACCCAATTACTGCAACCAAGAGACTCAAAAGAAAAGAAAAGAAAAATAAAAAAGCATGATGGTTGGAGTCACAGGTAAAAGAAAAAGCCTTATATTTCTGGAACAAACTAACAGAAAGAAAAGAAAAGGACAAAGGGATTCTTACAAGCGAATCACATGATTGTTGGAGTCACAGGTAACATGGAACCAAGTACAGGGATTAACCAGTGTTGGGTCCCAACTCTGCAACACATTGTTGGGATCAGAAAGCCTGCTTCTCAAAGCATGCAGAGCATTCCCTACACAATAATTTGGATCAAATCAAACCATTAAGACCAAACCAAGTGTGTTTTCTAGTTCAGAAGAGGCCAAAGAAAATTGGTAGTTTTGGAAACACAATATGCATTTAAGTATTTCAATTCACAAAGCAAAAAATAAAAAAAGGAAAACCAAACAATTGAAACAAAACAGCATATGATCTAGCCATAAGAAAAGCTTTGAACATTAAGTTCCCCAGCTGCCATTAACTCTTGAGAAACCAAATTGAGCATCCACAGAAAAATGAAGCAGTAGGGCATACCTTCAGGGTTGGTTGAGAGGGATAGAAGAGGGTAATGGAGAAAGAGAAACAACAAAGAGAGGGGAATGAAAGGTGCCATTATTCCTCCTTTGGGAGCAATATTTTTGTTGAGTGAGAGAAAGTAAGAAAGAAAGAAGCAGCCTTTAGAAAGAGGCAGGCTTTAGAAAGAGGAAGGGAAAAAAAGGTGAAGAGGAAGGACTAAAGAAGAGAGAAGAGAAGAAAAAGGTGGACCAAGTTGGCAGTGGTTGGAAAAAGAAGAGTGAGTCATGGTCAAATTATTATATTATCGTTCAAATGTGGATGAGTGGAAAAGTCACGCAATGGTTGTGTGAAGTTTCATTGGTGTAAGTGGGGAGATAGAGTCTTGTAAGCGCGTTCTGTGGGGTACCCCATCCCATCTATTGGAACTCGGTGACTTATACTGTTATTATTATTATTATTTATTGTTTTGTTGGTGTTACTTGTTACATGGTTTATGGTTACTTGAGAAAGAAACAGTGTTGAGTGCAGGGCAGAATGGAGCACTAAGTACTAACCTTTCTGGAATTACTGATTAGTGTCTTATTCCCACCTAACATCTCCACTAAATTGGAGTGAAAGTTGTGGACTTTGTGTCTTCTACTGTGGATAATGCAAAAGGGGTCAGCATAAGATGCTGTGTATCAATGGCAGTTTGCATTGGTTAGATTGGACTATTCCTCTTTTGTTACTATTTTTTATCAACTTTCTTTCTTTCAGAATACGCACCTACTGTTTTATGGTTCCAGTGTTTGGTTGGTTCAACTTGCAAGACTTCTACAGTTCCAGAACAAAACGCACCAGTGATGCAGATTGTTATGTTAATCTTGCTTTTAACATCTGCCGCTACACTTTATTCAATCCTGTATTTTAAGCATGGAAATTCTAAGAATGGACACAAATCAATCATAATTTCAATACTTAGTTTCTTGTTTAGTTTAGCAGTAATATAAACAGGTAAGTTTGCTAATTTATTATAATTCAAGAAAGGTTTTATTAATACTAAATATTTCCATATTGAATCCGAAATTTTGACTCTTTTAAAAACGTTAGTGAAAGAGAAAATAATATGTTTTTACAGTAAAAAGAAGAAATGATGTTATTATAAATTAAAAATTAAATCTTTTGATTTCGAAGTGGAGACTTAAAATTGAATAAAATAAGAATTCACATGTAAAATCTCCCAAACCAGGAAAGGATATTGGAATAGATTAGATGGTGAAAAGAATCTTCAATCTTCACAAATACGGTTTTCATTTGTAGTGGTAAAATAAATAATTTATACCAGCAACTTCAAAAAAATAAAAAATAAATCAGCTTGATATTAATTTTTTTTTACTTTGATGATAGTTGTTTATTTATTTTTGTTTGTTAAGTTTGATTTTTTATTAACTCTTCGAAGTAATCAATGAGAAAATGTTGGGTATGAAACTATTGCTCTCAAAATTGGGGAGAAAGTGTACTCTACTTTTATTAAGACAGTGAGGCTTATATTAACCTTTTATAATTGCTCACATTCTTTTAATTTTCTTATATGGTAAGAGGAATTCAATCCAAAATTATTACACTAAATTAAATTTTAAGTTACATTTTAATTATTATTCACGATTATTATTATTATTATGATTATATAATTATTTTTTTTATTTTTAACAATAATAATATTAACAATAAAAATAATATAAAAATGATAATAATATTAATAACAACACTAATAATAATATTAACAACATTAATAATAGTAATAATATTGATAACATTAATAATAATATTAACAATATTAATGATATTATTAGTAATAATAATAACAATATTATTAATACTAACATTAATAATATTACCAATAATATTAATATTATTAATAATAACAATATTAATAATAGTATTAAAAATAGTAATAATAATAATATTAACATTAATACTATTAATAATAATTATTATTATATTAATAGTAATAATAATCATAATATTAATGATAATATAAATAATAAAATTAATTATTAATTTTATTTATAGACAAATTTATAAATAACTATTTACGGAAGTAATTATCTACTAATACTTTTTAGGTAATGATTTAGAAATTTATCATATTAGAATGTTCGTGAAAATTTATTTGTGATTTCCAAAATATATGAATGGTGGAAAAAGATGTGAATAAGTCACTTACGACGTATTGTTTGTTTTTTTAAGAGGAATTCACACAGGAAAGACTAGGATAAAAAGTTAACCTTTCAAGAAATAAAATATTATTTAAAAACTGAATTCTAAAAGATATTCTTGTAACAATAATTTTTAAGTAAAGTAGGACGATTCGGGGATGTACAAATTTTGATTATATTTCTTATATATTTAATTTATTAATATTTATATTTATATATAATAAAAAAAATATAATTAATTATATAATATATTATAATAATACTCATTATTAATAAATAATAATAAATTTAATAAAATTATAAAATAATAATAATAAAAAAAGTAAATTAATAAAATAATAATAATAATTTAATTTTTATTTTAAAACAATTAATAATTTTATAATTTTAATAATTAAAATAATAATAATTCATTAATTATACTTAATAAATTAATTATATTTAATTTTAAATTAATTTTAACTCTTATCTACTAAAAAATATTTTATTAATTATATATATATATATAATATTATTTATAAATTTTTATAAACTTTTTGCTCAACTTTTATTATTTTTTTCTTGATCTAAACAGCTCAACTTTTTTTCATACTTTAATCTCTAATTAACTTAAATACAATCTCTCAAATTTATCTTTTAATTCAAAGAAATCAAACTCTTATAATGTGATGGTTGTATTAGCAAGTGATGAGAAGAGACCTAAAGTGTTAAATTTTCATATTCAAGATGCGAAGAAGGGTGCCGCGGGGAAAGAAATCAAATGAGTTGTGAGGAATTTTTATAAAAATGAAAATAAAGTAAAATAGAGTGAAATTTATTTCATATTTTCTTTTATTTTAATCTCTAATAATTTTATTTATTTTAACATCTCTCTCTTTTTAAAAGCAAATTCTTTACTTTTTATTTTATTTTACTTTTTATTTTATTTTACTTTTTTTCACAATTCCTATTTTTATTCATTTCATTTCCCATTTTTTTTACCAAGTTGACCCTGAACAATCTCTAATACAAAACACTTATTCAGGTTCTTAATTCTTTTAGAGGACTTCCACAGGGGTAACAGTATTTACTACTTTTCACTCTAGAATTATTAACCTCTACTTTTAGTCAAATGTATACTCTTCTCTTTCTATTTGTTAAAAAAAGATAAAAGCAGGAACACAACATATCTCTAATAACCCAAATTATACAATTGGGGTGCAGATACAGTCATGCAATGAAGAAGCTGTTCAAGGAGGTACTAGCAAGAGAAAGGATATCAATTTCAACCTTCTTACCCATCCCTGCCAGTCTCCCACCCACCAGCTAGTACACAAATTCATAGTGGAAATAAATGTGTTGATTTGGATGTGGATCACATTTTCATACTTAACTTCAACTTTATACGACATCAAACCAAAATTAATAAGATTGACGAGCATCCCATGAAAGTAAAGATCCACAAAGATGAGAAATAAAAAATAACTAGTTGACATCTTGGATAATGAGATGTAATAACTTATTCATAATCTTAATCTCAAATTAAGTTGGAATTAGTTGACATCTGACATTGGCATTGAGAAACTTGTTCTAGATAGTTTGGTTAACCAGTGGTTGGTGAACCGGTAATGTTTATCAGTATTACATAGGTAAGTTGTACAAAATGTAATGGTCACTTTTTAAGATGCGGAAAACAAGCATAGAGATCAGCCTTGGGATGCTTGGCTTCGGCATGTTCCCGACACTTCACCTCGGAAGTGGTACAGATGAATGTCTGCATGCACACCTTGCACTGCACTCGTTATCCATTGTACCCGAGATTCATCAATTTCAACAGCCAGCAACAACACCGGCCACAGAGATAGGAACACAAGTCATCACATAGGTAAACGCGGATTCAATAATTTGTCTATAAAAGAACATACTATTTAAGTACATGTTTGGATATACATATTCAGAATTGATTTTTTAGAGTTGATTTTAAGCAAAGGTGAATGTTATTTTTGCTGGGACAGCAGATGATAAAAAACTGATCTTTTCAGTGTTGTGCATAAATTTGCAATCAAAATTGTTTTCGTCATGTAATTAGCAAAACTTGTTTTGTGTTGCTATCATCAGGACAAAAACAAACATTATCAGGGGTGGATTTGGAACAAATATAAGACTTTATTTTAGTGTTAAGCAAAGCTACTTCCAAATGCTTGAACGAGACTGAGTCCACAGTTTAGAACCATGTGTTTCCAACACAAGTCCAAGCATCATGGTCAATGCAAAAAACATTTTGACCAACTCAATTTAATTTGAATAAATAGTACCAAACAAATTTCAGAGTGAGGGCAAATAAAGTAGGGTAAATAAGCAGGTATAATTATAATTGCAGAACCAAAGTCCTTAGGCTTATTATAATTATAACTGTATCTACAAAAGTAAAATAGAAAAAAAAAATAATGAATGAGATTGGGTGGGGGTGAAGAGAGTAGGTACCTGGATGTTCATGGCCTTCTTGTTGGCCTCTAACTGGCTTCCTACAGAATTAGAAAATAAAAAGACAGATCTAAGAGGAGAGAAGGAAACGACGAGAATTTGAAACAAAAAAAGAAATAGATACCCTTGGAAGCTTTATTTTTCTCCATGTTTCTCTCACGCGCCATCTTGGATTTCTGGCCATTGCCTCCTCCCATGATCGCAAAAACTCCGAACAATGGATTGAAGAAAGTGAGCTTAATTATGCAGCTTTTTGTCACTGTCAATGCTGTGACCTGGAATTTAAATCATCTTCCATGCCACGTCACCCACCGGTCTAGAACCATCCTCTATATAATTAATATTTTTTATCAATCAATGAAGTCATACTAAAATATAATAAATGGGTGGTAGTGGGTGGTTTCGTTGGCCAGGAGAAAAAAAGATAGCCAAAAGAATTTTTCCGATTTCCACTGATCAAATAATCAGAGTCTTAAAAATACAAAACATCCTTTTTTTTTTGGCTCCTTCTTAAATACAGAACTTACAAAAAATACTTGAGTTATTATTTTAAGCATACACTAACTAACCATGAAAACAAAATTTCTGCATTGCCGTTATTAAATACAGGACAGACTTACAAAATCTGATGAATATTTTAAAACGTGAAATAATTTTTGAAGAGTAAGGTCTGAATTTATCATTTACGTATGTAATTTATCATTTTTGTTTACATCAATGGCTCCCGATGGATACAGATTTTATAGAGAGCTTATAATGTGCTGACAGTGTATTTCATATCCCGGCTGAAATCAGTTATTTCAACGTCTATCCCAGGACAACATGTTGACTAAGTTGCTCACATTTCTTATAATTTTGTTGATTATCTGTCAATGCAGAGGATAATATCAAAACAAAGGACATAACAAACAGACGACTATTAGATGGACCATTTATGAAGTCCCTTTTTGAAGGATCAAACAATTTGTCAGAAGCTTAAGTACAATTAAGAAGCCAAATACATGAAGTATTATTGCACATTTTTATCAACAAGGATGAATGAATGAATAGTACGAAATACTGCAATCAATGTGTTTTCATTGCTTGCTTCCTTTCCTCCTCTTCGGCTTTAATCCAGGCAGCCTACAAAATACCAAGCAAAGCAGATTGGGCAGAGTCAATAACTTTTTGAAACTGTCAATGTAAAGGAAAAAAACATGAAAGGAATTTAGAGTGTCAAACAACACTCAATAATAGCAGGTTGGTTTTGGGAAAACCTTTTGAAGTTCCGACAGCTAAATCAGACATGCTATGCTAGATAAAACTAACCTTTTCTCGTTCAAGCTTAGAGACGCGAGGTTTAATGGAGTTTCCTAGGCTCAGTCCTCCCCAAGCTTCTTGCAACTCTCTCTCCCTTGCTTCACGACGAGTCACTGAAAGACTAACCGAGTTCTCTGGCTGCTGAGCACCAACCATCTTTTCTCGCTCAAGTCTGGATTTACTTTTTACCGACACTTGGTCCAGACCACCTTCATTTGTTTCCAAATGGACGTTTCCTAAGCTCAATCCTCCCCAAGTTTCTTGCAACTCTCTCTCCCTTGCTTCATGACGAGTCATCGAACGACTAACTGAGGTCTCTGGCTGCTTAGTAGCAACCATCTTTTCTTTCTCGAGTCTGGATTTATGCTTAACCAACACCTGATCCAGACCGCCTTCATTTGTTTCTAAATGGATGTTTCTGTGGCTTCTCTTAACTTGGCCCCATTCTTCCTCCAGATTGTTCCTCATTTTCTCCTTCTCCAGTCTAGAGACGTGCTTTACTAAAACTTTATCCAAGCTCTCACAATCTGGCACATTCGTTGCCTCATGATTCATTCTTTGTTTGTTGTTTTCACGGCTTCCTAATGACAAAGCATGCAGCTTCTCTCTTTCCAATCTGTGCACTGGCTTTACCAGTATGTTCTCCAACCCATCTTTGTTTTCCCCTGAATTGAATCCTATATTTGAATTTATGTTTTCTTTTCTATCAAATGCTTCACCAGAATGGAAAGTTGAATCCAGTTCACCTGCTGTATCTTGATAAACTTTTTTCTTCAAACTTCTATTCTCGTTGATTCTTCTGTTTTTTGCTTCTTGGACCTCCTTTTCAAGTCTTGAGACATGTTTCACTAAGACCTTATCTAAGCTTGGTACTTCTATGTGATCCTTTTGCCTGTTTGGCATGTAGCTTGGAACTGCTGGCATCTCTTTTCCGGACTTAATTTTTGCCTCCTTGATTTCTTTCTCTAATTTTGAATAATTCTTCACTAGAATACTTCCCAAATCAGGTACCATCTCTGGTGGAGTTTCATCAACAGAATTACGAGAGCTATCCCTGACTGGCTCTGTCTCAATCTTTCGGGTTTGTTTGGCTTCCCAAACCTCTCTTTCAAGTTTTGTCACGTGCTTAACTAAAAACTTATCTAGGCTTGATACTTCTGGCTCAACTTGCTTCTTTCCCAATCCTAATGATGACATTCTTCTTGCTGGAAAATTAGTCGCTGAAGAGGATGAATACTCAGTTGAAGAGTCTGGATTGTGCAGTTTGGCATTCTGCACTTCAGCCAAGGAAGCATTCAAACCATAAGTTGCAACTATAGTGGCGAGAGAAGAAAGTTCATCTTCTTGAAAACATTTTAACCTCTCAATCATCATATCCACAAGTTTCGTTCTGTTCTCAAAAGACTGTCTCCTCCTCCTGCTTTTCCCAAGAAAAGGTACCTTGGAATCTAACTCTTTGGTGTTCGAGTCACTCTTTTGAGAGGCTGAAAAAAACTCTGCCCCAGACTCAGATTCATACTCTGAACAGAGCTCAACCAGGTCCTGATCACTTTCTTCAGTATCTGGATTTTCACTAATTTTTCTAAGCAGTTCTCTGAATTCACCTTTACTAAACGAAGTAGATTTTGCAAGCCTAATAAAGGCAGTTTTGACTGCGGCAGCCACTTCTCTGTCCACCTCAAAGGCAGTTTCAAAAGATGCAGTAACAGCATGGGTATATGATCCTTCTCCATGAACAGAGAATGTTTCAGTTTGGCAATGCTTCCTAGGGCAGTTTGGCAAGTCAAACATAATAACACCCATAGCCTGGGCAGTCTCAAAAGCTTCTTTCGCACTTTTTTCTGCCTTTAAGAGTTGAGCCTCTGCATCATCACTAGGAATCCTGAAAACAACAATATCAAAAACAGACATTAAATCCAATATAAAAATTAGAAATCAACAATGCTTAGCATGGCTGTTTCCAGAAAACTTTACCCTGCACCACACAAAATACAATATACAAATTACAATTCAACAACCCCAAATACAGTTTCAAAAAACTTTTACCTGGCAGCACGTAAAATACGACACCAAGAGGCTTCTACTAAGGCAGCTCTTTGGGTTTCCATTGCCTTATGCGCTGCTTCTCTAGCTGCCATCTTCTCTCTCAGCACTCTTGAATAATGTGGGTTTGAACTGCCGAGAGTCTGATCAAGCGTCAAATTTATACCATCTACTTCCTGAAACGGTCAAATGCCTGTTAGGATTGGAATTCATAAATAATAAACGAAATACTAATAGTAAAAAATATGTGTTTATGGCAAAACCTGAAGCATCTTAATTTTCCTATTCATGTAGGTATCTCCTTTTTTGCGTGGGAACCAGTTAACAGGAGAGGTTTTACGTCGAGGAGGCTTTCTAATTTGTGATTTGAACTTGTTAAGTGCACTTGATGTAGATTCCCTACTCAATTTATTCTGCACCATTCAGTAAAAGAAAACACAGAATTGTTATAGAGTCAGCCAAACAATTTATTTACAGTACAAAAGACAAAAAAAAAAAAAAAAAAAAAAATAACAAAAAAATAAAAAATATTTATTTAAATTTTTTAAAAAAAATATTAATAATAAACAAAAAATATTAATATTATTT
>Ga0099824_1009248_pt1 | contig 12212 bp, 3 predicted proteins | sample SiratrowhiteBW_FD_76837 | JGI IMG/M metagenome (GOLD analysis project Ga0099824, IMG submission 76837) | Root nodule microbial communities of legume samples collected from California, USA - Siratro white BW | ecosystem: Host-associated > Plants > Roots > Nodule | place: USA: California... | reverse complement strand
GACGTAGCCCAAGAGATTAGGGTGAACCAGTATAAAACTGCTTTATCTGTGCTTATATTTTTTGCCTTGGTTGGTGGTTTCTATTTATAGCAAATTGAGTTCAGGCTCCATTCAACCCCCCTTTCTGGAGCCAGCTGTTCCTACAGTATTTGATGGATATATTTTATTCACACTTAAAGTATTTAACCTTGACTTTCTTAGACCATAATTAAGAATAAATTCATTATTTTAAATGAGATTTACCTAATCGGGATTAATTGGACCTTAATAGAGATTATTGGTTAAACTTGGATTTTAAGCATATTTCCTTACTTTTCTTGTTTATAATTATTTGCAGATATTTTATAGATTCAAATCTAATGAAATCTTTTGCCAAGATATTATTCAGATATTATTATGAGCTGGTATCTGGAATAGAATTTGGTAACAAAATATCTTAAAGAAATTGGAGATGGAAAATCTACAGATATATTAGAAAGAAGATATTTAAAAAATTAATCTTTGTACATGAGGAAACATCTGATAATTGCAAGGACAACATCTGAGAATTAAATCTGAGTTAATTTCTTGAAGAAAAGGAGATTATAAATAGATGCTGGAGAAGGCATGAAGGACACACACTGCTCCATAGCATAAACTCTAGTTTTATTTTCTTTTGTAATTATTGTGCCTCCATCACGGAAGGCTAAACTCCTTTGGGTTGATTCTCTTGTGATTTCACATGAATTATATGCTTTCTATTTAATAAAGTTTTGTTCTTTACATTCTATGTAACATTTGTTCTATATTATTGGTCTTTTTGAATTCAATGTTTTTGGAAAACTAATTGTTTTTGAACGCTTAGTCTTTAATTAGAGTTCTTGGTTAATTTGCTTAATCTTAATCAATTTCTTGTACACTTAGTCAAGAGGTAAATGATATACATCTCATTGAGTATACACTTGGAGACGAGGTGAGATATTGAATATATTAGTAGAAGCTTGTTTTACTAATAAGATTGTGTTGAATTTGAGTGACGCTTGTTTGATTGAGTTTGACTATGTGAAGGGATTTGAAGGATAATAATCTTAAAAAAAACAAGGAAGAATTTGTTGTAAAGAATTGGAGAGTCAACCAATTCTCTTTATTATTTCTAAATCATATATTTTAATTTCCTGCTCAACAATCTCAAACATCCCACTTTAATTTACTGTTATTACTAACTTTCCTTGCTACAGATAAGTTGTGAACATTGATTTACTAAATTTACTATTGGATTCGTTGGGAGACAACTTGGTGTTAACTTTTCCCTATCTGTACTATCATCTCTTTAGTGTTAGACAATCTAGCACTACGTTAGGCGATCAACACTGGAACTCTTTTAATTTGCTCATTTCAACGATCATTGACCTAACCTCGTTCTCCTTCACTTCCTACTTCATCTCACGCGTCCTAAACTAATTCACTTCCACTCCATTCATCTTCAAACGTCCCAAACCTCAAGCATTCAAGAAACAAGCAAGGATGAAGCATGCAATTGAAGTTGGGATTGCTTCAGCTTGTTTGATGTCCCGAGCCTAATAGATGGTCTAATGATGGTGACAATAACTCAAAGACTAGAGCACAAGTTAGTCTAAGTAATATATACAGATATATATATATATATACATATATATATATATATACACATATACATACATACATATATATATATATACATATATATATATATATATATATATACAATTAGAAAAGTAAGAATAACAAAATAAAATCTACAACAAAATCAAAACTTTAACAAATTTACACTCACTATTCACATATGCAATTTATAACTATTCTTTTCTTCCTATTGCTTAACCCAGTTAATTCCTTAATAAAAATTGCCTAGGGATTGAAAAATGACCAATCCATTCTTGAACTTAATGAGATTCTCTCCCCTCATCGAGATCATCTTACTAGAACAACAAGGCAAAGACAACACTCTATTTTCTCAGTGGTTGCACATCTTTGGTTAATCACTACAAGAAAAAAATTATTTAGAGACAAATTTTTAGTTACCAAATAAAGTGGTTGCTAATTGTGACCAAAATAATCATCAAATTAGGTTTTTGTTGTTAAATAAGTACAAAATAAAAGTAATGATTTAATTTAGTGACCAATTAAGTAAAGATAATTTATATCTAACATTAGCTACCAAGGTTTTAGACCATTTAAACTATTAAATATCAATTTAGAATCTAATGGTATAACGATTAAAACCTTGGTAGCTAATGTTAAATACCAATTATCTTGACTTAATTAGTCACTAAATTCAATCATTACTTTTATTTTGTAGTTATTTAACAACCAAAACCTAATTTGGTCATAATTACAACCATTTTACTTTATAGCTAAAAATTTATCTCTAAATAACCTTTTTCTTGTAATCGATTGAGTTTAGTTTCGAAAGCTTAATGTATTTCCCATTATCATTCATCCCCTAAAATCATGTAGTAGCAGCAAAGGCTACAATACATGCATTAGTAATAAAAGTCAACTAAATAAGAATAGAGTTAGCATTACAGAGATTCCTCTTCTATAAAGCATTATAGCACAAAATATCAATAAGAACATACATATAAAGAAGAAATTATAGAAGAGTTACAAAAAATAGAAACTAAAAATGAAATTAACAAAGATGAAGTCTAAATGAGTTATAAATGTAAAATCGCCTTGTATTGGAAAACAAGTCCCTAACAACAATTCCAAAAACTTAATCCTATTGTATTGGCCCAAAATATAAGGGCCAAAATAAATTTTACACTACTCTATACAATTTTTACAACTAGAGGTCCTGTAATCTTAAAGCTCTAAAGTCTCTAGATTGATCTTCTCCATTTTTGAACCTGGATCCAAAAGTTTGTTTTAAGGTTGAAAAAAATTAAATTAGGCCCAAACACCTGATAAGGTGCTAATGAAGGCTCTAACTCAGTGATCTCTTTATTCTTGTCTACAGTCTTGGAGACGGGTTTGCATCTAGTTTCTCATGTCATTTTGTTGCTTAAATCTAGTACATCTACAACGTCCAATAAGAATTAAAATGTTGCCTTCAAAATTCTGGAAGTCTTAGAATTACATTCACTTCATCATTACCAACCTGATTTTTGTCTATTCCTATTTTAAATGAAAATACTTTTATTTAGTTTACAATCATTAGATGAAAGGGTTTTTTCTTTTCTCGGCGATCCATAAAAATTACATGAAATATATACCTATCGTCTAGTCTAATTTTAAACTTTATTTCTTAATTTCTACTACCATAGATTTCAAAATAGAAAATTTCTCCAAATAGAGTTGAGGATTGATTCAAATAGACGATGTAATAAGGAGTATTAGATTCTTCAATTTATTTGTTTCAATTCTACGTTGAAAACATATATCAAAAATATATATATAAAAAATTTCAAAAAAATATATACATTCATAAGATACTTTATTTCACTCTATAATAAATTTATTTCAAATATATATATATATATATATATATATATATGTATGTATGTATATATATGTATGTATATATATATATGTAATGGTGAAGGATGTCACAATAACATGGAATTAAAGAAAATTTGAATAACACTTATCTCTTGAAAAACCTTGACTCTAGATACCACATGATACATTGCATGCATGAGCCACTCCATTTAGTTATTTTATATTTGATTTTCTTTGCATGGATATGTGGAACCTTGCGGAAGCATTAAGAAATCAATTAGCATTTCAAATTTTTGTGTGGAGATGGAAAATGAAGTTTGATTCTAGGTGAGGTTAGGCCAACACTTTAGGAAGAGTCTAGAAGTTCTAAGGAAAAGAGAATGCTTTAGAAAGAACCTTGACAAGTAGAAGCTTCATAAATTGGCAACATTTCCTTACTCTCATCAATGTTAAATTTTATGTACAAAACACTCCTATTCATAGGACATGAAGTTTGCACGAGAAGCTTCTAACCCTAACTTGTGGAGCAAACTTCTAAAAATTCTCTCAAATAAGATATTGACAAGTGGCTCCTCATGATTGGCACAAATCCTATCAATTTAGGGATTGGCAAGTGGCATAGGTAGCTTGGAGCCCAATTTTAAAAATACTCCCAATGAAAGGTGGACAAAAGGCTTGGAGAGTAAGCTTTCATGTGTGCATACTCAGACTCTCATATAGCACCTTCTTGGACTCATTTTTAGAGGTTTACTTCAAAGGTGGACATCCACTTGTCCTTATTGGCTTCAAGACCCAAAACCCTACACTACTTGGCCCAAATACAAGGCCCAAAATAAATTCTACACTACTCTGTACAATTTTTACAGATATAGGTCTTGTATTCTTGAGGATCAAAAAACTCTAAATTGGTATTTTTAAATGTTGAACTTGTTAGGATAGTAGACAGTCTAGAATCAAGTGGATGATTTAATACCCTTCAAATTATCTCGTGATTTAGGAGTCTATAAGTTTTGATGATAACAAATAATATAAGATGTGTCAAGGTTTCTAACGAAAGTACTAAGTATGCAGAATTAGTTAAAGACTCATTAAATGATCTAGGATTAAACCTATCAAATGATGATGCAATATTAATGTGCAAGGCAATCTAATAAGAAGTTGTCCATAGAACACATCAAAAGAACTCTTAAGGCATTATTGGAATCTACCAGTAAAATGTCACTCTAGAAGGTCATGTTAGACAAACCTCTAACACATGGTCATACCAAATGATCTCTTCACCCAGTCTTATAACATAAAGGCATGCTAGACCATATCTTGATGACATAAGCACTGGATGATTTCAAAGAATAAAATTAAGTAGACGATACTACCAATATACACATATCAGATGATTTTGTCAAGATGATCTCATTGGGTTAAATTGTAGAAGAGTATAGTAGAAAGGTCTTTATGATGGAAAACACTCTTCTTCTAGTAGTCATCTTTTTTATTCCTTCTTTGGATGCACGATGAAGAAGTTTTGAGATGAGGAAGCATTCTTAGAACTCAAGATATGTTCATTGGATTGATGTGGAAATAAGGAATTTGTGAGAGTGAGAACTTAGGAACAAGTAGAATGGCCAAAAATGGGCAATATATCATTAATTCCAAGTTAAATTTACATGTAGTGACCACTTCTATTTATAGGTCAAAGATTCCCAAAACCTCTCAAAAGAGCATGACAAGTGGCAAGCTAAACGACTTTGGTAGGCATTTTCAAACATACAACATGATAGATGATCTCAACGTTATGAACATAACAACTAATATTCGAAAATGTTTTCTGAAACTTGTTTGAATAAATTAATTCAAATAAATCAAATCTTAAATAAAAATGTATTTATTATTTTTTTATGGAAACTTTTCTTATTCTAGTTGAAATATAAACCATGTTTCTGATATTAAATGAATTTCAAAAGTGTGATTTTATATAACTCGATTTTGGTTATAAGTCTCATTGTGTTCAACGTTTAAAAGTTACACAAACTTAGAAAGATTTTGAAAAAAAAAAATATCCATAATGGAATTTTTGGAATAGAATTTTTTTATAATTATGAAATTAAAAAGCTTATCTAAAAAATATTCATGCATTTAAATAATGGTTGATTCTGATTGACTTAAGTGTTTTAATGTAGATTATCTCTACCAGTCATGTCCAAATTATTTCCACACTGAAGGGTGTGAAAAAGATGTCAAAGCAAATATTTCCTATTCAAGCATCTAAAGAAGATCGAAGAGGAAATGAAGAACAATATTTGCTAGATTATGATTTAAGAAAAATGATGCTTCAATATTAAAGATATACAAAAAGTGAAACGATTTCAAAATGCAACATCAACATATAAACGCCCAAGATGCGAACAGTTATTCAAATAAAAAGTTTCCATATAAAACATCTTTTAGGAAAACGATGATGTACAATACGAGTTTATGGAAAGTTGAATGTCTAAGCTTCAACGTTCAATTTTCTATAGATAAGGAAATAATTCAAAGCTTTAAATATGTGATGAAGATGCAAAGATTATGTCAAAGATGAAGTTGACTTATATAGCATCTAATGGAAGAAGATATGAAGTGTAAATAATATTCATGCAGATTATGATTAAGTCTCAACATTCAAGTTTATTATATTAGAGGAATGTTTCCAAATGGTTTAACAATTAAGAATATAGATTGAAGATGGGCAATATTTTCACTGCAGAAGTTTCCATTTGAAGCTCTAACGTATACAATTTCAACGATCATCATTCTAAAAGCCATGTAAAAACCTTGAAGATGAATAATGAAAACAATAGAATGATATTTAGAAAAGAAATCAAGAGACATACATGTTTGTGTGTGAAAAAGATATTTGTGCCTTGTATAGAATATATTTGCAATTTTAGAGTTTTTAAGGAGTTAGGTTTTGTGTAAATCATTGTAAATCCTTCACTTTGTGATGTATACGCTATGAGCTTAGATTGTTTACTCTTTTGATAGTGTTTCTTCTCCTTGTTTGACAAGTCTAAATATTAGAGGGATACTAGGACTAGTTTTCGTGAATAGGTGTTAAAATTGGTTTCTTGGTGAGCTCTTAAAACTCGTGCCTGGAGAGGTGTAGACTAATTGTTTTGGAGAGTTGTTAAAACTCGTGTCTGGAGAGGTGTAGACTAATTGCCTTGGGGAGATGTTAAAACTCGTTTTTTAGTGAAAGCTCTTTAGCAGTATGCTTAAGGGGACTGGACATACCCTTGGTTGTAGGGTAAACCAGTATCTACTTATCTCTACGATATACTTTGTTATATGTTGCCTTTGATTCTTTTATAATTTGCAATTTGAGTTTAGACTCCATTCAACCACCCCACCCTCTTCCGGAGCCAATTACACCTTCATAACTTGGGCCCTGTTTGGACCTCAAACAAGCTGAGATTGTCCAAAACTCTAGGTAAGCTCCTGATCAAGGTTCTAGCTTTGTGATCTCTTTATTCTTGTTTACAATCTTCTAGATGGTCCTCCATAGAAGGAGACTAACCTAGTGAGAACTTATGAACAATTATAGGCCAAATTTAGGCAACATCTCATTATTCATTCAAAGCTAAAACTGCAAACACCAAGCACTCCTATTTATACCTTTCTTGGAAGTCCACTTGGAGCGGCATAGGCTGGGAAAATTTGAATTCAATACCCTAGAAGAAATAGCGTATGAAAGGAGTGTGACACTTGTCCACTCATGCTTTTTACATGCATTCACGCATATAATATGACGCTCACATGAAACAAACAACTCTCCTTTAGCTTGGACAGTCTAAGGTTTCTTTTGAGCTTGAAAGAGCCCAATTGAAACCCTAGATAGGATTCTCTAATCCTAATATAACCCTAATCTACACAAAGGTCAAATACAAGCCCAGAAAAACTATTCTAGTTGGTCCAACTACAAGGTCCATTTACTCTAGAATACTTAGCCTAATACAAGGCCTACAAAATCCTATTCTACTCTATACAAATATATAAGGAGTGTAGGATCTAGACAAGCCCAAAAAGGAGAAAAAAGTGGAGCAAAGAAAGATACCATGGAAGTCATGCTTGTGACAATGAACAGTTTAATATATCTACAAGGAAGAAAACAAGAAACTAAAGGAATTCATATGTAAAAAATGGAATAAGGAAGAAGATGATTGAACATGCGTCCTTCAAGATTAAAAATCTTCAAGGACGAGTGAAGGAGGATCCACCACTTGAGAAGGTTTTCTCAATATAAGAATCAAAGAAAGGAGTAACGACACAACTCAAGAACTTTCACAATTTCTCAAAGAAATTCTCAAAGCACTCCTATTTATAGCTATGAAATTTGGCTAAGCAAGGAGTCTCGAAAGATAAAAAGAGTTAACTACACTCATCAAGGTTAACTACACTTAACTATGTTTAACTTTAACTAATCCCTTGAAATTAGGGAGATCCATTTGGTGGTTACTAAAGCACATGAATGTAATGATTACTTTTATCATGACTAGGATGAATGTACATGGTGGAGTGCACTTGGAAGCTACAACAATACATGAGGTAATGATTATTCTAATATAACTGGGATGCATGTACATGGAAGAATGCATTAAGTAGTTACTAAAACAAAAAAAATGTAATCATTACAATGCATGTATTGCATAGTTACTAAAATGTCTTGATTACAATGCATGTACTAGGTAGTTACTATGAATGTCACTAGTTGAGAAATGAGATTCTACATCAGTTCTGGTAGGCTTTCTACATCGGTTCCACAACTGATGTTGATGCGGGCGATGTAAAAAGTTCATGACTTTTTACATCGATTGTTGAACCGATGTAAAATATATCAATATTACATCAGTTATGAACACAATCAATATAATATAGCACTTAAAAAAAAACCAAAAACATATTACATCGGTTGTAGCTGGAACCAGTGTAATATGGGACATATTATACTAGTTATAGCTACAACTGTTGTAGAAAGTCCCCTATTACATCGGTTGTAACTTAAAACCAATGTAATATATCTTTCTTTAAAAAAATTGTAATGGGTTGATAAATCTCTAATTCATACAAAGAAATACCACAAAAAATTTTAGAATTTTCACAAGTACAAATATATGAAATAAAAGCCTAAAATCTAAAAAATAGGTCATAAGTACTAAAATAATAAAAAAATTAATAGTAAGCGATGAAATTTTGAAAATTTTGAAGAAATTCGTTACTTTATTTCAAGTAACTTTCATTTCTGAAGCGTCTTAATCCATGTTTTTTTTAGCAAAAGTTATGACCATTTGAAGTTTTTTCGCCCTAAATTTTGGAAACTCAAAATCTATGATGAACTTATGAAATGTAAGGAATATACTGATAAAAATACACTAAAAGAAGTTACCATGAAAAAAAGTTCGATAAAAAACAAATTTCTAGCTATTTTTAATCAATTTTAAAAAATCATTGACCTTGTAAAGAGAAGTTGTAAAGGATGAACCAAAATTAACAGTTTGCTGTAGAGATAGGCTCATGTGTTGCTATGGTACCCTTAGTAACTTGTGACATCCACATAAAAACATGTTAAACAAACCACACACATTGAAAATGCAAAACAAAGCAAAGTTGACAATGGCTACAAAGCCTACCAGTGAAGATGAGAGTGAAAACAATGAGAACAAGCAACAAAAGAGAAACACAAGCAGGGGCATAGGAAAAGATGAACAACAAAAGTAGTGAAAATTTTAGGTTAAAAAACAAACCTAACCAGTGTAATAAGTTGCCCCAGGATAAAAAAAAATTACTACACTCTGTTACATTGGTTGACAAACAAACTAATGTAAAATCTTGGGTGCCCCATTTGTTTTAATTTTTTTTTAATCAGAATATTCTACATTTTGCTTTGTCAACCGATGTAATATCTTGAACTCTATTACATCGTTTGTTCTGATAACGATGTAATATGTACACACCAAATATCTATTTCAATTTCTTTTCAAACTTAATGTTTCTGCTCACTTTCTACATCAGTTGTCTGTCGAACCGATGTAGAAGGTGCATTTTTACATTGGTTATAATACAGTCAATGTAATATTTCATCTTTTAGATACAAAACAACCACTGTATTTTTGTTTACAACGATTTGATTTTAATCGATGTTGTATCCTACTGTAGTATCCCTTTTTTTTTTTTACTAATGTGTGTCTTGAAACTTAAAGAGTCAAAGATGACTTAAGTAGCCCATGTGAGGTCCATGTACCTAATTAAGCCTTCCAAAGCACTTCTACTTTAGGACCAATGCTCTCAAATTCCTACTCTCAAGTGTGTACTTTTTAATTTCTACAATTTACAATCATTTATTCTTCCAATTTCTCCCTCGAAAAGCTCCAAGACTCTTCTCTCTTTTATTCCTTCATCTACATCTTCATTTGTCATGCTTCTTTTATTTATTCTTCATATCTTCTCTTCTCTTTTTTCAACAAGTTCTTCCTTTTTCTCATGTGGATCATGAAAGCTAGTTGATGACAATAAGAACTTAGGCTTGCTTAATTCAGCTAAGTCCCAATCTTCTAGTATTTTCTTAATCAAATTTCTTCACCTAATCGATGCTTTAGAGTTGACCTTTTTAAAGATAAATTTAGGCCTAAAAGAATGGACAGAGGCCCAAACAGACTCAATCTTCTCTTAAGGTTCTAGCCCAGGCACTAGGTCTTCGACCTCTTTATTTTATGGATGTTGTGGCTGGATGAGTTTCCATTGAAAAGTTATCATCCTTACACAATACCTTTTGTTCAACTTGGGAGAAAATGAAAGTATTTAAGCTATGCTCTATAAATTTTAGGGCATCTTAAATGATTTTCTTTCCTTAGGAATATTCTTTAAGAATTATTACTTTATTGATATAGTCTTAAAGATCTCAAGAAACTGCCTGTGAGTGTTTAAGGATCTTAAGATGGTTACTGTTAACCATTTTTTGCAATGATGACAAGTGAAAAATGTCTCAAATGTAGAAAGTAATAAATATATCGTTCTCCCCTAAGGGATTTGTGCAATACGTGACAACAAATACAATTATAACAAAATTATACTACAAACAATTTCAAAGTTTTGAATTTTAATGTGAAAGAATAAAATTAAAACAATTGAAATATATTTTTGTATTTTTAATGAGCACTTGGAATGTGGAAAAGGAATGGAAAGGATATTGAATGCAATTGCTAGGATTAAACTTATCAAACCTCACCCTCATGCATAAAATCAATTACCTTATTTTCAAACAAATGTTAATGTCAACCCACAATAATACTTAAATGTCAATTCCTCGACAGAATGATCTTAATATTATCTATTAACGGCCAATTCCTTGATCAATTATATAAATAAATCTTGCTTTTGCCACAAGGGTATTAAGACAACAGACAAATCTTGCTTTATTCCTAGATACTAGCTTTCATCTGGTATTTTGATTTAAATATAGATTATAGAACATATTACCCAATACACTAAGAATCAATGATCAAGCTATGAATCAACATTGCATTCCAAGAGCACATAAACAAAATACTAACATATTGAAACAAAAGCATTTATGATAAACATAAATAAGACCAATATTGATTACATGTGAATTCAAACAGTTACATCTAGTGCCAACAAAATAGGAAGATGAATAATAGAGGAAGATGGATATAGGAAAACTCTCTAAACCCTAGTTATCATCCCAAGACTACAATTTTAGAACTCCCAGGGCGAGCCTAACTCCAAATGTAGGGGAGAATCCAGAGTCCCTAACCCTAACCTAGGTCAGCTCCATCGGGTGCCAATGGATTCTGTTATAAGTCCAAGCTTTGAAGCCTAACCTGTGTCAGACCCATGTTTTTTGTGTCGAGCGCATTTCCACTTAATAACTCTCGGGTCTGATTTGTGGCAGCATGAGGTTTTCTGCGTTGGTCGCAATTCCTTCTTCTCTCGATTCAATGCTTTTCTATTCAAAATAATGGGGATTTACAATAAATTAAATTTTCATACTCCAATAATCAATTATTAAAAAAAAACTACCTAAAATTGAAAATTAAGTAGATTTTAAGCTTGAGAAAAATTCATTTTCTCGTAAAAAATAATCCAAAGATATCATATAAATCAACTCTATCACTTACCTAGTAAGACCTTATTAGTATCCTTTAGGTTCACAAAGTGGTACTTCAACGTGATTCCTAGAAGATCAAAACAAGTCATGGACACTCAGTTGTAATAAACAAAAGGTTGCGCCTACTAAAGCACTAAAAGTATATGAGCCATCACATAGTGGAAAGATAGATTACAAAATCCTCACTACCAAACAAGTTCAAGACAATCCTTAGAAAGGATGGAGGATCTAGGAAAGGGAAGAAATTTACGATAAAGGAGTTTGAAGAATGTAACAATAAGGTTATGTGTTATAACTCCAATAAATTAAGACATGACAGGTAAAGGTGTCCAAATCGAGAAACAAATAAGAAAAGGAGGTTTTCCAAGATGAGTCTCATGTCTACCTAGAAAGACCTTGATATCTCTGAATCAAAAAAAAAAAAAAAAAAAAAAAAAAAAAAAGGAAATTTAAAATAAATTTTTGTCGGTATTTTGTTAGTGCTGGTTCTCATAATTTTCAAAAACTTAAAAAATGGGGAAATGTTGTGTTTTTTACAAATGATACATGAGCTTCCTCTTCTTTCTTTTTTTTTTTTATTTTTGATTCAGAG
>Ga0099824_1009245_pt1 | contig 12214 bp, 4 predicted proteins | sample SiratrowhiteBW_FD_76837 | JGI IMG/M metagenome (GOLD analysis project Ga0099824, IMG submission 76837) | Root nodule microbial communities of legume samples collected from California, USA - Siratro white BW | ecosystem: Host-associated > Plants > Roots > Nodule | place: USA: California... | reverse complement strand
ATCAAAAAACTTGGTATAAAATATATATAAAATAAAAAAGAAAAAAAAAAATATATATATATATATATATATATATATATATATATATATATATATATATTAGTATATTCATCTTATAAGGTTTCACTAACCTGTGTTATGATATAAATGAATTTAAGAAAAAAAATTAGATTATGTAATTTAATTTTTTTTTTATTAAAAAAATTCTAATTATGTAATTTAGAAGATATTTTCAAATGATACGATTTAAAAGTTAAAAAATATTTTTTTAAATGGCGTAATTTGAAAGATTATCATATTATACAATTTAGAAATATTTTTATAAAAATTGGTTTTCAAATTATGTAATAAAAAGAATAATTTTTAGATAATAAAAGTCGAAAAGTATTTGAAATTATACATTTCAGAAGTTAAAAATAATTTTTGAATTGTAGAATCTAAAACTCATGGGGTTACAAGAAAATTGTGGGGGGTGCAAAATGGAATTATCCTAAAATTAAACTAGCCTATTGGATAGTAAAGAGATTTTGGGGTTTTTTGAACAAAATTCATACAGTCAGCTCAGGCCCAACTAGTCAATACCAGCTAGTCCTCTTTTTTCTGACAGAGAAAGATTAATCTGGGCTTTCTATCAATACCTGTTCACCACCCGACCTAATTTCTGATGGCATTATCGTAGTTTTATTATAACCTAAGGCTATTTATTTAGATTTAGGGTATACATAGATATAAACAACCATTTCATTTTAGGGTTTCTAAGGAAAAGGAGATTGAGGAGGAGGAACAGCAGCGACAATGGTTCTCAAGTAGGTTTTCTCCAAAATCAAATTCTGTACATTCAATAATCTTATTCTTGAATTTCATGCTCTCAAGTTCTTCATTGAAACGTTTCTGCTCTTTATTTCGTTTTGATATCGGTGCGAACACGCGACTTGTCGTCGTTTTGTCATTGTTGTAGTTGATAGCTACGCCGTCGTTTTAGGAAAGGCCAGTTGTTATATTGTTGAACAATCGATTTAGGCTCGCTGAAGCGGGATTGCGTTTTCTTTTAGACATTTGTTGTATTGTTATGGATTCGCTAGAAATTGGCATTATTGATTGACTAATTTACAGAAGATGAAAGATTTGCGCTGCTGTCATTTTTGGGCCTTATGTTGGCAAAAACCTTAAATTTTCTAAAATGCTGAAGTGTATTTTTGATTTGTGATTGTTGACCTGGTGTAGGTTTGAATGATGAAGTCCACCATCATCCCAGTGGAATATTGAATATTAGATCGCTTCAAAACTACCGTTTTCTGTTTGAAATGTTTTCAGCCTGAGATTGTTCTGTTGAATGGATGTATTTGTTGGAAATTTGTTATTGTTATACTAGATAGTAAAGCATGGAAGACACATTGCAGTTACTTTTGGTGTTATGTAAGTTGTTGAGTTGAGGACCTTTTTAGGTTGAAGTTTGTAATTTTTTCCACACCTTTTACGTATTAGTATGAATTAAATGGTTGGTGATATTTCAAATTATAATCTTTGCACTTTGGAAGGTCTGCTCACTTATAGCTGATGTTTGTATGTTAGGACCGAGCTTTGCCGTTTCAGTGGTGCAAAGATCTACCCTGGGAAAGGCATAAGATTTGTCCGTGGTGATTCTCAGGTAACATAATTGTGGCATTTCTTGAATTTTAGGGATGATATGTTACTATGTAATGCTGTCTTGATAATTGATCACTTATGCGAGAGTATTGATTTTTAATGAGTAGGTCTTCCTCTTCGCCAACTCCAAATGCAAGAGGTATTTCCACAACCGATTGAAGCCATCAAAGCTCACCTGGACTGCCATGTACAGGAAACAGCATAAGAAGGTGAATATGTAAATGAAATTGTTTGTATGTTACTTAAGCAATATCAGTAATCATAACCATCTTGTTATACTTTACTGTGCCACTTTCTTTGTTTTACCTGGGATCTCTGTGCGCGTGTGTATGTTTTGATTAAATTTTTCATTGACTTTTTATCTGTGTAATTGTGATGTGCAGGATATTGCCCAAGAAGCTGTGAAAAAGAGGCGTAGGGCCACCAAGAAACCTTACTCTAGGTCCATTGTTGGTGCTACACTGGAAGTTATTCAGAAGAAAAGATCAGAGAAGCCAGAAGTTCGTGATGCTGCCAGAGAAGCTGCTCTGCGGTGTGTTTTCTTTTCTTTTTAATTTTCTCATGTTTAAAGGCGATGCTGTTGTTGCTTGATTGTATAACAACATTTGTATCTCTTGCAAATATAGTACTGTATGTATGTCATGTAAATATAGTACAGTGTCTCATTGTAATAGTTGATATGTCCTGCAGTGAAATCAAAGAGAGGGTAAAGAAAACAAAGGATGAGAAGAAGGCGAAGAAGGCTGAAGTTCAGGCGAAGTTACAAAAATCACAAGGCAAAGGTGCTGTTAGCAAGGGTGCTGCACCCAAAGGACCCAAGCTTGGTGGTGGAGGTGGCAAGCGCTGAGTCTAAAGTTTGGTTCGATTTTGGGCTCGTACTTAAAATAGAGTTTTGTTCCTTTTGCGCTGATATTTTATTTGCTTCATTATTCAAAACTTGTGCTTGGAGCTTATAGTACCTATTGAATGGGTTTTCCCGCAGATCTAATTCTACTTTTATTATAAAGATACCTTGTGTTTTTCAAACCGGTAAATGGAATAGCACTCCCTTTCCTTTACAACCATTTCCTAGTCTTTAATCTGCTTGAAATATCTAATAATTGGATAAATGATATTGATGTTAGAGATTGCAGTGCGCAATCTCCTCCATGTGATGGAATTAGGACGATAATACCACAGGCGGAGTTTAATTTTAAAATTTTTTTCGAGCATCCATTCCGTTTTATTCCTTCTATTATATTTTTCCCTTCAAGTGTTTGCGCCGTGTGCCTCAAAAGCCGCTGTTTCAGTATGTATGTAAAATCAAAGCTCTTAATTTTGCGACAATTCTTCCAGTCTCAACGATTAATTAGTTGGCGGGTCGCTTTATTATGGAAATTATTGTCATCCAATATAGAATTCGAATGTATGGGCAAGATTGATAACTTCTTAAATAATTAGAAAATATATTTAAATATCGGTAGATTGTAAAATATATGATGCACTTGCAGTGTCAAAATTAACAAGTTTTCTTGACACACTTAAGCCAAAAATTTGAGGTAACAAAATGCTAACTAATTACTAAAACAGAAAGACAAACCTGTCTTTTAGATAAAAATAAATGTCATAATTTTTAGGAAATCAAATACATTAAATTTAAGTAGTTTTTCTATTAATTTCTAGTTTTTCTAAAATATTTTTTATAAGATAATTCAAATTTATTGAACTTTAATTTTTTTATAAAGTACTTTAGTTATTATTAAATATAAAAATGACATTCATATAATACTAGTGATGTAGATGGTAAAACAATTGTGGCATACATTGATAAGAAATAGAAATTTTCTAACAAAGGTTAATACTATGGTTCTTTGAAAGAAAATAACTTTATTAGTGTTGATTGATATTGGTAAAGAAGTAACTTTACCTTATTTTTTTTATTAACGTTGATTAAAAACAATTTTAATTCACATAAATCAAAAATAAATCACCTTAATAAATAATACTTACTTTTATTGATAAAAAAATAGCATTGATAATGGTCATTAAAAAAGCAACCATGATTGATTTTAGTTTAAAAGAAATTATGTTAATGTTAATAAAAAAAATATTGACGAGTAGATGACTCTACGAGCTTACTTAAGCTTGTAATAACCCTATTAAAGTTAAGTCAAAGAAAAAACATACAGAGAAAAAACATAAATAAGAGTATAAAAGATTTCAAATTTTTACCTTTTAAATAAAATTTAATATTATCTAATTTTAAGTAATTACATTATTACTATAATTCCTAGAATTCTAATTTATTATTTTTTATTCAAACAGCATATACTTTATAGCTAAACATTCATTTTTTTTTTAAAATAATAAACTATACAAAGTCCACATTAAATAAAGGTTAATTCGTTATCCATGCTCCACTATTTTAAAGTGATTATCAGTTGGGAATGAAAATATTTTTTCTCCGTTTATACTGAATGATACTATTCATTATTTTGTTAATATCCTTAGATAAGAAATTAAAATGTTTAAAATTTAAACTGCTTTCGTTCAAATTTTCGTAATTTTTTTTATAATTCAAATATTATAAATTTCAACTTAAATAGAAACTTTTTTTACTGAACACAAAAAAGTAAATATATTTTTAAAAAATAAAAATATACATTTAAATTATTTGAATATAAACATTAAATTATTTTAAATTTTTAATATTTAATAATTGATATAAATAATTTCCAAGTTAAAAAAATTAAAATGCTAACACTTGAAATCTATATAGTAGTATAAAGAAAAGATTGATAAAAGAGTGCGGGACAAAAGAGAACAATGAAAACAAAAGAGTGGTGAAAAAAAGAAATAAGAAAGATAGAAAAATAGGAGATAAAACCATTTAACTTTTTTTATATAATTTAAAATATTAAATCATTACTATATTATTATAAATCTTTAAGTTTATATCTTAATATTTGATTTAAATAACATATTTCATCAATGATGATAATACAGGTTAATAGAATTTTTATATTGTAGAGTTCTTATATTGTAGAGTTGTTACATTATATAAATTTAGTTATTTGATAGTAGAGTTCTTATATTGTATAAATTTATCATAAATTCTAGATTTCAAAATTTTAAGACGAAAGAACTTAAAGCGCTCGTAATTTTTTATAAAAAACTCGGATTGAGACGTTCCAAAAATAAAAGTTGTTCGAAATGACGTAACGAACTTCGTGGGCAATCTCAAAGGGGGGTTCGAAATTCAAAATTTTTCCAAAATTTCATCATCTATTATTTGTTTTTTATTTTTTTAGTATTTTGACATCTTTTTTTCTATTTCACTTATCTATACTTGTCAAATAATTTGGAAAATTTTTGTGATATTTCATTGTATGTATTAAAGCTTTTATCAAAGAAAGTTGAAAAATTTTGATTTTTTTTTAAAATACAGATATCGGTTGGGAGCCACAACCGATGTAATCCGATGTAATATGATGGAAACTACATCTGTTTGGCTCCTAACCGATATAATAGGGTAGATACTACATAATTTCAGCGCCTCACTCCCTTCTAAACTTACTAAATCTTAAATAAGGGTTGAGAGTCACAACCCATGTAGTATCTCCTCCTAAGTGCTCTTAGGGTCAGTATTATACGTCAATGATTTATTTATTAATCGGTGTAGTACATGCACATAGTACATCGATTATAGAACCGAAACGTTCTATATCGTCTACATCTACATCGATTATGGAACTGATGTAGAATGTTTTTTAAAACCGATGTAGAAAGAGTTTTTTCTACCAGGTACCCACAATATGGAATATATGGAAACAAATAAACAACTTTATATTTCATCCTAAATCAAGTAAATGTTTGGTTTTGGACAAGAAACGAAACCCGAAGGTGAAATTCTCATACTTGAATTTTTGCCATTGTCCAAAGTTTGTGTATAAAATCCACAAGGTAATATAAATTTAATGCAAGAAAGGGAACTTGATCTGATACAAATCAATAGTAGGCAAATATGTGATTTTGTTTAATGAAAAATATCTAAAAATGGGTAAGAATATGCTTTGTTTCTCAAAGTTTTCATATTTTTTTTCTAGGCTTCTTTGCTTACATATTTCGATGGTTTGAACATATCCATACTAGCCTTGAAAATAATGGTTTTTAATATCGTTCTTAAACCATCTAACTTATTGACTCTATAGGCTCCAGGAAGTAAGTAAGCAGCTGCAAATTTTTAAAAGCTTTGGTCCACCTAAGCAAAAGGTGCAATGAATAATTGGAATTCTATGTTGTGCAAGAAATGGGCTAACTGATTTCTGGGAGACCGAATATAGATTTGTAAAGATGGTACCATAAATGAGAACACACCATAGAGTATAAAAAAGAGAGGAATACGTGATAATAGGTACCTGATTAGAGAAACTGTAGGGAGATAGTTTTATCTATAAACTACAGGTCCAATCAAGACATAAAACAGAAGCAAAGAGACAGAGCAATTCCTTAGTGAATACAAACTCAAGAAAATTTGCATAAGGGAAAGTAATGTCAGAAGGAAATAGTTGAAAACATCTCAAGGAAACAAGAAGCAGAAAACAAGTTTATTTATAAATGAGGAAGAAATGTAACACAAAAAATTGGTGTCATACATGCCAAATCTTGACATCGATTATTTTAGGCCTACTTAAGAAGCTGTATTGAGATTTGATCGAGTTTTTGTAAGAGAGAACCTAAATATAGGATCTTCGTATATTTTTGTGTTTTTTATTCATATATATAAACCGGAAAAGAGTTGAAATTTCATCTTATACACATTAAAAAAAACATTATTTTTACAATTTTATTAAAAAAAAAAACACTAATGTGAAGAATAGTTGAATCGAACTCCATTATCTTACACCTAAGGTAAAATAATTTCCCAAGTTGTGGGTACTAAACCGAGACATAGAATCATTTTGAACAAATATTTTGTCATTTAGAAATTCCTCAATCAAGAGGGAAAAGAAATTACTTTTCTACTTATTTTCTCTTATACACACTTAGCACGTGTGTGTATCCCCGTTTTAAGTTCGATATCATTCATTCTAAAGCAGTTGTAACATATAAGTAATAAGAAAAAAAAAAAAAAAACTTCTACAAACGTACTTTTAAGCTATAAGAACGTTTGAAACGCACTTAAACTATATTAAACTCTCTTCCTTTCAACTCAGAAGGAATCTAACTTACATTATGAATTGATTTCCAAACATACCCTTCCATAGTGATAGTGTGAGAAGTACCACAAGTATGTATGAAGGAATAATTTCAGTAGGAACCACAGGTTTGACCTCTTATTTAAGAAAACCAAACTCAATCTTAAAAGATAATTTCATTATTCAAATCAATTCTCAACTAATTTAAACTTCCAATTACTGTTTATATTTGTATAAAAAACAAACAAACTATATATAACGAGTAATGATGCCTAAATATCTTTTCTTTTTCAATAAAAACCTTTTTTAGGTGTTCATGACATATTATTCATATGAAATAGTCTTTCTCAGCCCAACTAGAAAAAGACTTTCCTTGCGTATACGGACACTACAGTTCATGACGTAAGACCCATCAAAACATTAATATCATAGTATGTACACAAAGATTATAAAAGCCTTACTAATAAACAAGGATCATATAAATAAATAAGAGTACGTAACAATTAACGATTTTGCTGCAATTTGGAATGGACTAATAAAGTGATGTCTGCTGGGAACAGCTATTTTATAGTCATAATTACCGTACCAACCAACAACATGCAGGTCTCTGCTCGATCGCTTTGATTTGATCCTAATGTCAGTTCCTACGAAAAAGGGTTTTCCCATCCATCTACACTACACACATCACATTACCAATCAATTAAGTTAATTAACTAAACTCATCACTCACATTATTATTTGAAACACAAAATATTATTCATTAGGGATAGTAAGGGACCCCAGGCCAGTAGGGTAGTACTGGAACTGTGTTGTAATCTTCCAAAGTGAAAGAACAGTTTCCTTCTTCAATATTCTGATGATGCTGCTGCTGCTGAGGCTGCAGTGTTCTCCGTTTGGAGCTACGCAGAGCCTCTGACGTGCTTTCTACTGTTTCTTCCCCTGAGACTTCTGTGTAACCTGTTGACACTTGGGTTCTAGAAGCTTGCTCTCTCAGCATACCCTTCAACTTCATTACCTGCACACGCAAAACAGCTCAAGGAAATGACCAGTTCCAAAGAATGAATGTCTACTTCGTACTACACTTCACCAAAGCACCAAACATTACGTCAATGCAAGCAACGAAAAACAGTGTAATGTAAAAAAAAAAAAGTAGTTATAGTATTTTAATAGTGTTTCTCAAAGTATCTTTTCTCAAAAAAGTTGTACATGTGAAAGAAAAAGGTTCAACAGAGTTTGTCTATGGCTCTATGACTGCTACTTGCAAGACTGCATAATTAACTCCAACTCTTGTGCATCCAAGTGAAAACCCACTTCAAATTTTTCATTTTTTAATCTTGTTATATATACATTGTTTATCAAATTTATCACTTTTTTCTGGGTATAGAGAAGAAAATGTATTCCATATTATGACATCAGAAGAAAATAATGGACATGAAAAGTGAAAAATGGTTGATTGCACTATGGTCACGCGTGTAAAATTTTGATATTGGTGTAGATGTTGTATAAGGAAATAATTCACGGTCATCCAATACCAGATGACACCTATACAGAAAAAGAAAGAGAGAAGTACAAATATCCTAAGTGTATATGATGTGATAAAAAAAGGATGAAATAATAATAATAAATGATGATATATATGTTATCACTGTGTTGTGTATATGTAGCCTACCTCTTCCTCTAGCTTCTGTTTTTCCTTGGATATGACATCAAATTCCTGTTTAAGTGAATCGTACAAGTGTTCAAGTTGTTTGTTCTTCCACCTTGCACGCCTATTTTGGAACCAAACAGCAATTTGGCGAGGTTGAAGCCCTAACTCCTTGGAAAGCTTCATCTTCCTATCAGGGTCTAGCTTTATCTCCTTCTGAAAACTACTCTCCAAAGAGTCTAACTGGTCACTTGTTAATCTCTTCTTCTTGTCCTGGTTTCCGCAGTTCATTTTTTCCATGGATGAACTTGACTCTGCTAGACTTTGTTGCTTCACTTCCATTCCTTAATTAGTTAACAGACAGAGAGGCTTTAGTGAAGAAGAGTTTTGCAATTTTCTTAAATGTTCAGTGTCCTTTTTTAACGTTGACCAAGCTAAAACATCATATGTGGTTGCCAAATTAACTTGCTTTCTTTAACATTAAGAATGAGAGTACCTATTTTGTATCACTTTTGTTCAAGAAAATAAATATATATGGAGGGTAAAGCTTGAACTTCAATTTACTATTCGTTAGAAAATTTACAGAAGATAGAGTCTGAAAAACCTAAAGGAGTCACGAAAATGCATGGTAGAAGCTAAGTGCTTGAAACAAACTATGATGAGTGAAAAAGAAAAGAAAGTTGATGCTATTCCAGGAAAAGGGTGAGTGCCTTTAGAAGAAGAGTAGATAGTGTTTTGATAATATTTTTACCTGGGTATGGGGTGTAGTTGTAGTTGTAAAGGAAGCTGAAGGAAGACTCAGGACGAGGAACATAACGTCTTGTGCTCCCATTCCACTCCATGTCTGCCCTTGTTTTCTTGTCTCTCTTCGCTTTAAGTTCCACTCCAGCTCCAATCTTTATCTATGTTTATATGGACCTCGGGCAATACATGGACCACAAAGGCAAGAAAGAGAAGATAGAGAGAGGTCATAAGTGTCTGCAGCAAGTTTAAATAGAGTTTAAGGGATTAGATTCCTCTAAGATAAAAGAAAAGATATATGCATAATCTTTAAAGGAAAAGGATGTAAAATTACCAACCTTATAGAAAATTAATGGTGTAGAAACCTTTTATACCATCAAACAAATAAGTTATTTACATAATAATAGTATATACACTAAAACATTTTCTGATATACAAAGAGTTTGTATTTTTTACATTTGTTACATAGAAAGATTTATTCAAAGAAGCTAATCCTTTAAACAGTTTTTTCATATCAATGAGAGATTAATCTCTTGAATTCTTACGTATAGTACATTATTTTTAATGGTTAACAGCATAGAATACCTGACTTTGTGAAAATATATGAAAAGTTAAACAGTGGTAATTAACTTTGTGAGTTTATATACATGCATTTAAAGTTCAGTAGGACTAGTACTGAGAAGATTTAAATTAAGGAGGGTAGAGAGGGGTGGGAGAAGGGATTAAGAGAAGGGTTGTGAATTTGGTGTGTGGATGATCCTATACTTCACTTTTTGGGGCGCAACAAAGTTTAGTGTTTAATGCAGAGACCGTACACAGTAGGTTGGGAAGAGAAAGAAGAGAGAGATTTTGGAGAAGGCGTGAAAAAGGGAAGGCATGTGTCAGTTGGCCCCCAGGCAGCCTTCAACGGGGACCATATTTGATCATAGACCTATGAATCCAGTCTTTCCATTGTGGCACTTTCTCCTTCTATTAGCACAAAAAATGGTGGCACTTTTGCAAAATGGGTAAAATGGGTTCCAAAATGGGAATTTAATAGCAACATAGGAGAAGTTCTTTGCCTCAAAAGAGGGTACGTGAACCTGCAAGCACTGCTACCCTCACATGAGACAAATAAAGGAGGGTAAATAAAACACAACACTTAGCCTCACCTCACTCACTTCTGTTTCTTTCAACCTCCACCTCTCCCTTTCACCTTAATTATAACTTTGCAGTGTCACAGAGAAGAAAGCTGAGACAATCTCACTTTCACCTCTCCTGTCTCTAGATCTATCTGTTGCTTCCTTGCATGAAATCGGGATCTGGGTTTCCATTTAAATATTTTGAATTTTGGTGCAAACAAACAAATCCATTCATTCATTGTCTGTGGTATGGTTTGGTGGTAGGGCTAAGTTCACAGATTGGACTGCGTGTTTGGCTGTACCTTTGCTACAAATAAAAGCAGAGGTTGAAGCGATAAGGAAGGCCTTTCTTTCGGCCCCAAAATTATGACAGAGATGGCTGAGACAAAGGTCATTGTAGAATCCAACTTCTACTTCGCATCTCTCCAACTTCTTTCTCATTTCCTTTGATAACAACCTCACATACTTAATAGCCTCATGTCGGAAACAAAGACTCATAATAATGTCTCACTCACAGGCTTGTGTGATAACCAATCAAAAACTGTTACATAAACCACAGACAAATTATATCATGTATACTCAAGAATCTCAATGTAAATTCATTTACACTTAGTTTTACTGTATGTTAAGAATTGCAAACATTATGGATTAGCTGAATTATGTTCCAAACATATGTCATTTGAGTCTGTTCGCATTTCTTAGAATATGTTCTTGAATTCACAAGAGCCCTGATCAAAACGCATACTAGAGAAGAATGTGATCCATAGATTCAACAAACATATTATCATTGTTTTAGCTTTACTGTATGTAGTTACATAAGTTGCTCATTTAGTGAGTCTTTAAAGAAAATGTATTAGTTTATTTTAGTAAAGACATTTAGCCAACTACAATTGCTCTTTGATAACAGTGTTAGTTGCTTTTTATTCAAAGATGGATTAAGAATTAATTGTTGTGATTCATTGAATAGCACCTTTCCTATTAACAGGAAAGAGGAGATGGTTCAAATCCTTCAACAACTATTTTTATTTTTATTTTACCAATAAATAATAAAATAAATAAAATAAAGTATTTCAAAAATGTTTCTAATTCTTGTTCAAAACTGTTCAAATTTCATACAACTTTATTTTCCATATTCTATTCTGTACATTACATGTAAACAGATCGTAATTAATAGATAATGCAGGTTGGTTAGAACCATTTGCTATCACTCCCTTCAAGTCCAGAAGGGAGTTCTCTTTCAAACAAAAATTCATTAAAAATTAGAAACATAAGAAAAATGTGATTTATCAAAATTCTGATTGAGTGAAATAATTGAAAATTAATTAGTAATTAATAATACTTTTCTCTTGAAAAATCTAAACTTGAAATATGTCAAAGTATTAAGACATGACAAGGACAAAATCCAATAAACATATTTGGTGATGTTGATATCATCTCTTTCTCACAGGAAATCTGTAAATAAACCATATTTTAATCCTTTTAATGTAATTTAATTTGTGTCTTATATATTATGACATATTGATATAAAAATTATATATAAAATTTATTACAGTATTAAAGTTGTTAAAAGTAATACTTCATTTTTCTACTGATTCTTAGCCTAAAAATCACTTTTTTATTCCAAAGAATGAAGTTTTTTTACATAAACAACCTCTTTATGCATGGAAAAAAACACCTTTTGTACAGTTTATTTGTAACAACATTGTAGTAGAGGAGGAAGAAAAAAAAATATAACAAAATGAGACAATAGATAAATAATATATATATATATATATATATATATATATATATATATATATATATATATATATATATATGTTATAAATATTTGTATATATATATATTATATATATAATAATTTATCACTTTTATATTATATATAT
>Ga0099824_1009244_pt1 | contig 12219 bp, 6 predicted proteins | sample SiratrowhiteBW_FD_76837 | JGI IMG/M metagenome (GOLD analysis project Ga0099824, IMG submission 76837) | Root nodule microbial communities of legume samples collected from California, USA - Siratro white BW | ecosystem: Host-associated > Plants > Roots > Nodule | place: USA: California... | reverse complement strand
ATACTTATACAAAATAATATATTTATTTTAATATATTTTAAAACATTATACACCTTATCTATATAAAATATCACATATATATTTTATACTTATATATATATATATATATATATATATATATATATATATATATATATATATATACAGACAGAACAGTTGTAAAACATGATTTGCAATAGTCAAAGGTTTCACGTGACTAAAGTTCACACCCATTTGAATTCTTTATCAACAAGGAATCATCATTTATGGCTAAAATCAAATTCGGACAAAAATCAACTTATCTTTTTCAACATATAAACAATTATCACCGAACCAAAAAAAAATACTCTGAAGAGACGGTGGGAAACCTCACAGAAGAACCAAACAAGCACATCATTCCAAAGAATATAAATTAATTATTTTCCCTGTCACCAAACTTGAAATGTACGTACATGTTTTCTTCAAATCCTATAAATATAATGACAAACTAATTCATCTGAACAATTCGTCACATAAAGCGAACATTACAATATAATGGAACCTCTCTTTAGAAACAAAATTTAGAGGGTGGTGGTTTACAATGATAAATTTTACCACCCTTATTTTTCTATCTTTTCTCATGTCCTAACTAACTTCTATAGTTCATATGAACAAGTTCATTTAGTTTAAACTTTCAAGGAACATGTGTCCCTTATTCTTTTTTCACAACACATAAACTTGTGAACCTTTACAAAACTAAAAAAACTTGTTGGTAAAAATAGTATATATATTGCATCTGGTTTTGTTTTCAGCTAAACTCACTCAATGTAAGTGATTTGTAGTGTAGTTTACCTATGGCCTCTTCTTCATATGCTGATTCTGATACTGTCTCAAAAGAAGCTCAGCATAAAGGATCTCATTCCATGCATCAGGAACACCAGGGAGACACCAGTGACTGCAGTCTTGAAATCTCAATGGTGATTTCCTCTCTTCTGCTGATAGGTTTTGCTTCCTATAAATAGAGGGATGACCATCCTTCCTGAAATCTGTCATTTTAGTGACATTTAGGTAGGTGACCTTGGTGTTCATATACTTCAAAACCTTTTCCAATACCCTCATCTTAGGAGGGTATTCCTTCAAGTACTTCTCATTCTTGATTGGCACAGTTTCACTGTCACATTGTCCACCAGAATTCCATTGCCCCCCACTGTAGAATATGAAACAAATGTTTTTGTGTCAATCTTCTTGTTCTTTATTACAATAATGTGCTTAAAGGAATGATATTGAAACTGAATGTCAAACTAAAGATGAAGATTAGCACAATAAGTTGGATATTTTTATACTAAAACCAACTTATCCAGTGTTAAAACTATCTAAAATTACATCTCAAAATCAATTTTTCATGAACATTTAACTAAAATCATGTTAACTAGTATTTATCATGATGTGGGATCATCCAATGTGAATCCAAACACACTACATTGTACCTGAAATGTGAAGCAGAATAGCCTCTGAAGAATATCATAGACTTGGATGAATCTATGTTGGCATCAATCCATCTACTCCAAGTGGTTATTGCCCTTCGAAATGCCTCCAGAACATTCAGTTCATTATAGACATGGCTTCCCTCTTGGTAATAGTCCTTCCTGGAATTTTTCTCTAACAAGTTAGTTAACAAGGTCTTGACTTGCAGTCAAATCTAAGAGAAACTGTAATGTATTTACCCTTTGGAAGTTTTATCATGAGTCCACCAGTGACCAGTGTTGAAGATGATTATATCTGCACTTTTATATTGGACTGAAGATTTACCAACCAAATCCAGACGAAGTGTTTCCTTCTTTGTTCCATTCTTCACTGGAACTTCCCATTCTTGAACTAAGAATGGGGACACAAAAAGCTCCGCGGAGAAGTTATAATCCTAGCAAGCAAGCAATTAGTATAATAATTAAGTAAAAACCACTAAAAGAAAAATTGAAAACGTAGAAGGACTTGGTATTTACTTTGAATATGAATGAATAAGAGGCTTCGCCTCTGAAATGGACTCTTCCATTTGCTTCATAGACTTTGCTTTTGTCTTTCACAGAGTTTCTCAGGATGCAAATGAGAGATTCCCACATATTCCTGTTGATGGAATCACCCACAAAAATAAGCCTCTTGCCTCTCAACATTTCCAGCATTCTATGTCCGTCCAACCTATAGCAATTACAAGCACAGATTATATAGCAAATCAAACAATACCAAAGAAACATTCCCAAAGCAACTTCGAACATCATCAAAGTAAAACACCTGGATGAATCTTACAAAACAAAATATTGTCAAATTTGGACAAATAACAAACACTATCAAATGGGAAACCTAAGAAATTAAAAGGACCAAACTTAAATGCAATTCCTTGATGATTTCTGGAGTTACCAGAATTAGAATTTTGCCTTTTAATTACATAATAAAGTTTCAATTAAAGATCAGCATATGTTTTAATGAAATGAAACTTCAATTTTGATTAGATAAGATAAGAAACATCTAAAGAACTATATCTATGTTTTATCCAAAACTAAATCATTAAAGTTAAGTGCAAGTACAAGGTGTTTTCGAGTTTTAATTCTAAATCCCGAGTGATCTAAGACAGAGTATTCATAATGCAAAATCAAAACACCGAAAGCGTTAATGGAGATAAACACAAGTTTTTTCAAAACATTGTGCACCAACAGGTTCTAAAACAACAGAAGTTCACCGTGTTCTCTTACCTTGGGAGGCTGCATCCCTTTGGCTTCCACTTATATTTCTGATAGTCTTTATCAGGCCTTCCATTTTGTATACAACTGAACTGTTCATCGATCAGATTGCAAGAACCCGGTTCATAAAGAGGATAAGAATCATCCTTTATCCATTCCCCATCAAAAAAATCACACTTTATCAAAGCCTCAATCATTTCATCCTCCACCCTCGAATCCGTTTCCTTGGTCCCATTCTTCTGTTTCTTCACCAAGGAAGCCGTGTAATTACTATGCACAACTCCCTTCCCTGTGTCCCCTCCTTTCCCCGAACTCAGATTCCCATGGGGACTTCCCCCTGAAACCTTGGGCGCAGAAGCAGCACCATTTGAAGAATGATTCGTCTTCTTTAAAGCTTTATCCTCATTAGAAGTCCCAGAAACTCGGGTATGATTGGAAACACTTGATGGCTCTTTATTCACAACATCATCATGCGGTTTCGCTGTGTGGTTGCTGGGTATCTTGCTTATAGTTGGGGTGGTACGAGTTTGGTTTTCAAGACGCGTGCTTTGAGTTTGGTTTTCAAAAGGGGTGGCTTTAAAAGGCCTTTTACTTGTTGGAGGAGATTGAAAAGTGTTATTGGTAGATCTAGAAGTGGTGGTGGCGTTATGGGTGGTAGAAGTTGTAGAATTGGATGATGAAGAAGAAGAAGTGGTGTTGTGGAAGAAGAAAGAGAAGATGGAAGAGAGTTGGGACTTGTAGGCAGTGGTGGAGGAAGTGGAGGAGGCAGTGGAGGAGAATATGTTGGTGAAGAAGGGAGAGGAGGTGTTTGGAGAGGGGCAAAAGGCAAGGAAAACTGTGAAAGCAACAAAGGCAAAAGTAAAAGCATAGGCAAAAGTGAGAGTTTTTCTGGTTTTGGGAATGGAGAAGAGGGTCTTGAGGTCTGAGTTAAGGGTGCCCCCTATGGGAATGTACTTGGCATCAGCCATGAAGGTGAAGGGGTTGTTTTGTTTGAGTCCCTATTGTTGAAGAAGAAGATTATTGAAAGAGAGAGACAGAGAAAGAACATGTGTTGTTGTGTGGACTTATACAATGTTGGAAACAGGGATGTTTCAACTTACAAGTGGTGTTGTAACTGTTTGGCCGGTGGTGACTCCAAAACACAACAGAGAGAAAAGAGATTTGGTTTAGGTGCAGTGGCTCTAAATAGTACATACCCACCAATTTGGTTACCATGAACAAAGAGGGAGCAATTTTAGAAGGTGTGTTGTAATTTGGTTTCCAATTTTAAATATTGTTTTTGAAAAATTTTATAGGTTTTGGAAAATTTTAATTTGGTTAACTTTATTTTATAAAAATCGTAATTTGGTTCTTACCTTTTTTTTTTTTGTAATTTTAATCCTGTAATTTTCGTTAGTTTCAGTTTTTAAAACAAACATCCAAACTATGATGTCTTACATTTTTTAACATAAATATGATGTCTTACTTTTTTATGTTAGATATATTTTTAACGTGTGTTTTAATTCTCATAGTCTCGTCTTAATTATCATCATCTATGAAGCTTTTATTATGTATAGATCTCTACTATTATAAGTGAGCAATAAAAAAGAAGATAAGTTTTTTTTTTTTTTTTCATAAAGAAGAAAAATCACATTCAATACATTTGTAACGAAAGTAAAATAAAATTTAGAATTTAATTACAAATAAGCTGAGAAGAACAAAATTTTTTAGAGTATCATTCAATTCCATGTTAACACATTTATAATATGTTTGTAATTTTTTATGATAATTTTAAACAAATTATGTATATAATTAGTTTTGATTAATATAAAATATAAGTTTCCATTACAATTAAACGTAATTTTGTTTTCAGAAACTAATAATAAGGGAGTGCAATAATTATGAATTATGAATTAATTAAAATTTATTGTTTTCATAACTTTAAGATAATTATTGTAACATAATAAAACTTATATAATATGATTTATGATTAAATTATATTGTAAAATTGTTTTACACGTAATCTACTTATTTTTAAATAAATATATTTATTTCTAAAAGAGAATAAATATGTTCTATTTTACACAAAATGAGTGGATTTTAATATTTTTATCATTTTTTTATTTTTCATCCTAAAAAACTGAAATAAAAATAAAATATACGATTTTAGTTTTAATTCTCGTAAAATATTTTTCTTACTTTTATTCTTCCAAAATATAAAGTAATTTATTTTAGTTTCTAAAATTTATTATTGAATAGATAAATAATATCTATTTTTGTCAATATTAAAAAAATTAAAAGCATTATTTATTGATACTATATCATAATAGCGTACGGAAGTATAATGTAGAACGATTATTTCGCTTTTCTTCCAAATACATAATAATTAAATTAAAATTACATAATAATGATAATAATATAGAAATAAATAATTTGTCATGTCAAGATTAAAAATATATTTAAACCAATTTAAAACATGTAATATTTTTATTTTATTCTTCACTATCACATTCCGTGACGAACAGCTATCCAACTCAACGGTGACAGTGATGACTTTTTCCGTCAACGGTGAACTGTACGGCGTTCAAACTCTCCCGTTGTCGGTTATTTATATTTTTATGATACATTTTTTAATTTTAGAAAAAAAAAAGTAGGGGCATTATTGTAAATGGCCGTGTATATTAAAATTGCGGTCCATGACGCGTTGCAGTGGGATTGGTATGGAATACAAACACGATCACGATAACAACTTTCTATAAAGAAAAGATAACTCAAATAAAATTTATTAAGATAAAATTAATTTATAGAATTAAATTTAAATTTATTTTAAAATCTTTATTTTTTTTATCAGCTCAAGATTACTTATTGAGCGTTTATCCAAAATATAAGTAAAAATAATATTATCACTGGATAAATATTCCATATTATTAAAATGATGAGAAAAGATAAGATGATGTGCATTTATAATAACCTGTGAAAGGTTCAGAGAAAGTGATGTGTGAGGAATCTGAAAACGAGTGCTCATTCTTCATTTATCACTATAAGATTATCCTATTCTTGTTTATTTTCAGAACCATGGATTATGTTGATTGCATGTGATCCAATCTATAACTTTTAATATTTTTAAAATAAGTTCTAATAACGAATAATAAAAGAAAAAAAATGAAAAATATGCTAACTTGGATCAAACTATGTCATCTGAATTCCTTAAACTTAGCCGGATTAGTTGGGTGGAGCATGCATTAGTTAAATGAATTAATGATAATTTTAATTACTAAAATTGACTATATAGCTAGAGCATGGACTTATGTTATGTGAAAGAGAATATCTAGGTTGCTTATTTGACACTATTTTTGTGTAAATTAATATTCACCTCTTTCCTCGACAAACAAAAATTTTGAACTCTTACTTTTTCTCTCTATCAAAACACCATTTTTCACGAATAATTTAAAAAATTGAAAAAATATTTAAAAAATGGTATAATCGTATTTCATACAAGAACATATACAATAAAATTTACATAAATGATCGAAATAAAATTTTATTTCTTATTTTAGAAACACCCTAAAAACAATAGTAGAACTCTATCCAAGCTCTATGGCAATGTTAATTTATGAAAAAAGAAATTGACGTTATCATGTTTGCTATGAAAAAGTTTAAGAGCTCTCACGACACACACTAGGAACTCTAGTTTGAAAAGCATAGAAATTTTCCCTAATGGGTTTGACTGAAAAGATTGGTGTGGTGGTGAGAAATGTAGTTCAATATTGGTTTGTGGAGAGTGAACTGAAGTGATGATGTTTAGACCACTAATACTTAGCCACTTTGTAAGTAATATCGAGAAAATGGTTACATTTCTGAACCAAGTCAAACAATGTGGCTTGGTGGGATTGTGAAAGTGTCATCATATAAAGTGTCTTAATTCTTAAACACAACATGATCAAACAAGAGGTAAAATAAGAGCTCAAGTGTCACGTAGTGGAAACTTTTTATTTGATTTCTATGAGGTGAAATTTCTATAGTTATAATATCTCAAATCACTACAATTATGATTAATTTATGACTCAATAGGATAATACAACTTTTTTTTTTTCAGCTAGGTGTATAACAAAATGGGAGAGTAAAAACTCCCGTTTCAGATTATCACATAATTTTTCTTATTATCATTTTTGTAATTTTTTCTATAAATATAGCATTAAACCTTTTGTTTCCTATTTTATTTTATTTTGCTAAAGAACTCATCCCTCTTTTCTAACTGCCTCCTACACGCATATATATCTTGTTTTATTTTTAAATATTATAACCATTAGGAGTTGATACAAATTTGAATATATTCACAATGATCAACTCAAAATCAAACTAAAAGAGAAAAATTAGACTGGTTGAGATTATGGATTTAGTCAGTATTTTTAAATTGCGAGTTTAACTATGCTAGTTCTAGGATATTAGCACATGGAATCCTACTTGAAAACCTACAGAATTTTATAAAAAAAATAATTTTTTATATTAAATAATTTTATCACTATGAATCTTAAAAATATTCATAAACTTCATTTTATTTTATTATGATTTTATTTTTAGTTTTCTCTATTTAATTTTATTATTATATTAGTAGACCTTATTATTCAATTATCTAACGATTTCCAAAAAAACTTAAATAAAATCAAGATATTGAAAAGGTTAATTAAGATATCAGTATCTTATAAACCCAATTCAGTCCAAATCCCATGCTTATTCCTATATGACATGAGCATCATTTAATATTTATATATATATATATATATATATATATATATATATAAATAATTTATTTTCCAGTTATTTTTGTAGGATACGATCAATTCAATGAAAGTAAGTAGAAAATCACGGGGCAACTGAAAATATAAAATTCTACATGTCTTTCAGGAAAGACAAATATATCTTTTGCCAGATTAGGATCTCTTGGGGCATGAAATTTAATTTAGAAACTATTTATATTTAACGAGTTTCCTATGTATCAACAAGTCGCTTTGGCCGAGTGGTTAAGGCGTGTGCCTGCTAAGTACATGGGGTTTCCCCGCGAGAGTTCGAATCTCTCAGGCGACGAATTTATTTTAATATTTTTTTACTTTTCAAAAACAAGATTCCTTTATATACTTTTGTTTTTTTCTGGCAAAATAGTAAACTTATATCCAAATCCGTATACTTAGATTTAGTGAGTTATTAAAAGAAATTCTAAAAGTATAAATCTCGCGCAATTTCCTAAATGAATGTCTAGATGAGCGTATATAAGTCAAGAAGTAAAATGAATAATTATAAATATTCTTCAACCTTCCTTTTTTTCATCTCATTTCTATTCAATATCATTTAATAACCACATTGTATACGTTACATGTTTCAATGAGTTTATGCAAATTAGTGTTATTCATTTTTATTATTCTAGCAGTATCTAATTCTAGAATTTTAAGATTTTCAATTATTGTTTGTGAAGAATTAAGTAACAAACAAAAATAATTACATCTTAGGGGATTCCAATAAAGGACACAAATGAAATAAAAGTATGCAATGAAAGGAACCAATGATAAGTTTTAGAAAATTGTGAATAAGATAATATCGACAGATAAAACAAATACTTCTTCAAAGAGGGCATAGGCCAACTAGGATTTTTGTTATTAAGAGTTATAGTATACGATGGTAGTATATATAGGACTTGTAGTTCTCTAAGATCAGAAACCATTGTTTTCAATTGTGATAAATGTGAATAACCCAAATGATAATACAAAAGTGTAAAGAGATGCAAAATAGCACATAGAAGTTTGGTGCCAAAATAGTAGTCCCGTATATTCATGAATGACTCTACCATCATCACACTCGGGTATTATAGAAGAATTAATATCAGTTACTTAATGACTTAATTCACTCATAAACGTAGACTTGACCAAGCAGCTTTGGACTTATTAAATAAAACAATAAAAGGAGAAATTCTAGAATAAAGAAATGGAAGAAAATAAGTATTGCTGGAAATATGATCAGAAGTTTAAAAATGAAAGCTATTAACAATATAGATTAAGTAAAAGATTGTACTTGATTACCATATTTTAACCTTCGATATTGCAGATACTCTTCGTTATAAAACTTGGATTCAACAAAATCATTAACACTTTTGGTAGTAAGAATGGAAACACGAAGCAATCGTTATGAAATTTCTAGATCAGTCAGAATGCGATCTCTCACACCAGTTTAAAATTTGGGTTCATGGCATAAATGATCGTATCCATATAGAATTTATCCATCCATTTTAATCTCTTTTAAAGAACACACTTAGTTTTCTTCCAAAAAGAATTACAAGTTAACAAGCTAACTCACTCAAATATGTTAAACAATTATGACAAACTAATTCAAATTCTAGAACTGACACAGGGTCCCAATAAATTAATAATTATGTGCCATGATTATGCAAGAACACCGCAAAATATAACAGCATGCATGGCTGCAATCTAAAATTCATGGAAGTTAGTTACTCCAATACCCATTTGAATATCCAATTTCAACTGAACTAAAAACCACATTGCAGCTGGAAATTAAGTAGAAATTAACAATTCCAACTGGAAATCTGTATACAATAAGTATAGACCAATTTGAACATCCAATTTCAACTGAAATAAAAAACCACAATGCAGATGGAATTAAGTAGGAATTAACACATGCAACTAGAAATTTGTATACACTAAGTAATAGTTTTTATAAAATGAGAGCAATTTAGCTCTAGTTGAAATTGTGACTGTTTCATTGTACAACAAAAGTTAAAACAATGACAAAAGATGCCAATAAAATTAACTTTGATGAATGATGGCAAATCCCATTTTTATATTAAAAGATACAACCAGAAAGATCATTCAATTGAATAAAAGACACTTCGTCTTTTGCAGTGGTCAATCCAATAATCTTCCTTGCTGAAAAGTGAAAAGAAAACAAAAATCCCTTGAAAGGAAAAATAAAAATTCTACAACACAAACAGTATCCAGAAAACCTCAAATTCCAAAGCCAAACATAGCCCGTATCCTTTTGAAAATGAGATCCCGCCATCCCCTCTCTGTGTTTTCCACCACAGTTGCATTCCCATATCTGCATTTACAAGCAACCACATTACCTCAGTAACAAAACAAATAACAAACCAAAAGCAAAAGACCAGAACAACCAAACACCGACTCACCTGTCTTCTTCAGGCACATCACTATGCGTGAGCTTAACAACTGTGACTCCACCTTCAGGCTCCTCAAACACAATCCTCACCTATAGAATTCACAACACAACTCACAAATAAACATTCCATTCAAATTCAAAGAACACACAACACCGGTCACAACACTTCAGCATGTTTAAATACACAACTTTTAGTATGTTAACTTCCGGATAACTAATTTACACTTATAACAATAACATACTTGATACTTCTTAAAAACTGTTTCTAGTATACCTCCATAAACTTCTTAATAAAACTCATAAAAATCTTCTTTTTCATTACATTAAATCTCATGTTCAAATATGACAAGAGTCTATCAACAAAGCGCTTAGTTAAACTTAATATCTAAGAACATTGAAAATCTAGCATCATAAGCTCAAGCTCAATCTTCTCTAAAGAGTAATGATATCTAAACGTCTCTCTATTACAAATATTTCACTAAAACCCATCATTTTTCTCCATTGTTCTCTTCTCAACCCGTCACATCATCTATCATAATACCTACACACCTGTCAACTCTGTCTCTATTTCTTTGTGTCTAAAATGGCATTTCAGCTTTAACTATCAAATTTAGCTTTAGAATATGTTCTTGTACTATTATTACTATAAAATTTATCAATCTCCCGCAGGCTTTAACTATCAAATTTAGCTTTAGAATATGTTTTTGTACTATTATTACTATAAAATTCTCATTCCACGACAATTGCATCACACTCTAAAACCAATCCCAAAAAAAAAACAAAAAACGAGCCTAAACTCAAATAAATTCAATTCTTTCATAAATCTTACCGTGGATTGAATCCCATCAAGCCAGTTCCCAAACCTCCACTTTTGTACGATCAACTTCCCTTCCCGTAACTCCAAATTTCTCCCAGTCACAGACCCATCGAAAATACTAAACTCACCCCCAACCTCCTTGCTGATCTTCGCACTGCTCTGCGTAAAACCCCTCCACCTATTCTCATCCATCAAAATCTCAAACAAATCCTTCGCCCTACAATTAAACCTCTCCGTCAAACTAATCGTTTTAAACCCCTTCTTCCCTTCACTCTTCTCGTTCTTCTTCGAATCATTCTCATTTTTACCATTAATATTAACATCACCATTACTATTACTACTACTGTTGTTCTTCTGTGGCACCACTTTCTTCGCTTCAAGATCATCCTTCACGGGCCCACCCTTCGCCATGCTCTCCACCCAAACCCTAACCTTCTCCAAAATCACCGGTTTCGCCTTCTCCACCACCACCTGCTTCAACCTCTTCCCAACCTCTCCGCTATCCTTCACCGTAACCCTAACCTCCGGATCCTCGTCGGCGTTCTCGTCCGAGATGTACGGGATCTCGACGGATCCCTCGACCTTCCGCAGGACCTTCCCGTCGGAGCCACGCTCCTCGGCCTCCCACGTGAGTGTCACGCTAATCTCGTACCCGGGAATCACCTTCCCCTTGCGCACATTAACGTAGGCCTCGCCATCGAGTTTCTCCACCTTCTTGACGGCGACGGAGACGTCACCGTCAGCTACGCTGACGTCGCCGAAGAGCTTTCGGAAGAAGGTTCTAGACCATTCGAGACAGTTAGTCTCCGCCCAGTGCCAGTTGTGAACGTTGGTGCCGTCGGCGCGCTCCGTCACGATCCAACGTTTATCACCCTCGCCGAACTTGGCCATCGAAACGGAACTGAACGTGCAAATAACGGATTGTGGTGTTTTGTTGAAGGGAAGAGAACGGTGTTTTAATAATAACGGTGGTGTTGGGTTTGGGTCTAGAGGGTTCGGGAGTTGGAAGGATCTAGAACGCGATGGTGTTGTATTCCAGCGAAGTGGGAAAAAATGAAGAAAGGGAAGAAACGGAAGTCTGGTAAGAGGGAAGAAGGATCTAGAAGACAGCAGAGACACGAGTTTTCAGTTACAGCCCAGGTTAGCCGCCAAAGGCCCACAACTTTTGCCTTTGCACAATCAAATCTCATATCATCCAATAACTTTTTTTTTTTTTTGTAATTTTACAAATTTTTCTCCTATTTATTATCAACAAATTTCCACTAAGTCTTCATTTTCTTTAGAAAATTAGTTGTCACTGAAAATTGAACTTTTACTATAATTAAAAGCTCACTAGCCATTATAATAACTTAGGAAGATTTGAAAAAAAAAAAAAAAAAAAAAATAACCTAAAAAAAAAAAAAAAAAAAAAAAAAAAAAAAAAAAAAAAAAAAAAAAAATTTATTTAAATTTTTAAATTTCAAAATTTTAAGAATAAACTTTAAAAAATAAAATAACAAAAAAATTCAAAAAAAAATTTAAAAATAAATAAAAATTAATTCTCCAAAAATT
>Ga0099824_1009238_pt1 | contig 12232 bp, 8 predicted proteins | sample SiratrowhiteBW_FD_76837 | JGI IMG/M metagenome (GOLD analysis project Ga0099824, IMG submission 76837) | Root nodule microbial communities of legume samples collected from California, USA - Siratro white BW | ecosystem: Host-associated > Plants > Roots > Nodule | place: USA: California... | reverse complement strand
TCAACTACTCTAATCAGCAATATCACTTACTAATTGCTAATAAACACCAAAAATTACTTACTTATTGCTTGTTTTAAGGATTAATCAAAGATTTGGAAACAGATGTTAAAATAAAACCCGGATGGAATGTCATTCGGTTTTTTTTTTTTTTACGTTATGAACCGGATGGGTGTGCTGGGGTATTTATGGAATTAAAATATTTGTATTAGGGTGCAGGAAGCGTGTATTAAGGTGCAGGAAGAATTTGTCTAAAGTTGGTAACTGAATGAACTCTTTCATTTATAAGTAAGGTCCAACTTGCTAACTATACACACAAGCCAAACGTGCAATCTAAAATAAGACACTCCAATCATAGTCGACACTTCAATGTTTACACTTTTTAAAAATAATAAATATTCTGTGTCATCTACAAGTAAGAGTGATTCTTATTATGCAAGGTTTTAACAATAAGAAAATATTTTTAATAATATCAAATAATTCGTTGACTCAAGAAGAAGTGGAAGGGGGAAGGAAAAAAAGGAAAGGAAATATTAATAAAGGGAGAATGCAAATGAAATAACATATCAGGGCAAAGAACTAAAGCATTGATAATACATGGAAAACTAATAAAAAGTAGTAAGTTTAAATAACTTTCACGTTCTTAATAGATTATTTTTTTATTTTGAGTTATAATTATAAATATTTTTTTTAAATTTAGTACCTAATAAATTTATTTATTTTATTTAAGTATATGATGTTATATCTATCAATTCTACTATTCAACTGCAATTAAATTGAAACACATTATATTAGGAATTAGTTAAAAGAATTAACCTTAGTAGGCATAAAGTAAAAATATTTTTTTTCAGGGAGTTAAAACAAAATTTTATAATTTATTATATATCAGTTTGAAGAAAAACAAATTATTGGATACTTAAAACAAAAATGAGTTATATATTAAGGAGCTAAAACTTACTCATACCTAAAAGTAATTATTAAAATTGGATATGATAAAATATTATATTTATCATTTTAGTATTTAAAAATATAAATAGATTTAAAATAAATTAAAGTAGTTCACTGAAATAATAGTTAAAAATAAAAATTAAGAGATGACTTATTATATATGCGGTTAATTAATTTTTAGAAGATAAAATATGAAAGAAGATTAGAGTTGTAGAATACAGTGCTTGAATGTAAACTCAAAATAAATACAAGGAGAATAACTAGTTAAATATAAGGAACTCAATATAAAATTAAAGAGAAGTAGGATCATAGCTCTAAGACAAAAGTAAATATTCTTACAGATAAACTAGCTCTTATATATTGAATGAGTAAGCTGTATAAAGTGGGAGATCCAATTTATATAAAGGATGGTGGAAATTTTTGGCTTCCATACTAAGTTTCTGTGGTGGATGTTTGCAGGGTTTAACTATGTACGGAAATAAACACTGCAAAATACAAAAGCTTTCTAAAGAAGTTCGTGTGGTGTTTGTGTGCAAAACTAATTTATGTTCTCAAACAAACATTGCAAATTCTTATTCCTATCTTGTAGTTAACTAATATTCTAATTTTAAAAAATACTAAAAGTTGAAAAACTCTTATTTTTCTAAAGATATATGATGTTTTTTTGAACCTTCCTCATGATTTATTTCTAAAATTACTATTTTTTAAAATATATTTTTTGTATATAGAGATTTTTAAGTATAGCATTATATTTTGTGAGAATTGTTGAAAGTTATTATTCCCTTTCATTTGAGGCATAGTTCCTAGTAAGCTAAAGTTTTAAGTGTGATTTATATTTCATGAGTTATTTGAGAAAAGAAATTGTAAAGTATCTTTGTTGAAAACATATCACTGAAAAGGTATTAGGACCTTCGTTACTGAATAAGTGTAAAAGGATATGAAAGACGTCCGGATTCCAATTTTTCAGGATGATATAAATATTGGAAACACATGACACAAAGGAGAGGTGCATATCTTAGAATGTTTGAAGTCAATATTAGGTCAACAGAATAAAAATAGAAAAATTAAAGAAAAAAATAAAGACCACGACACGTTACCATTTCATGAGTTAAAATTTGTTATTTTCTTAAAATTAAGATATAATTTCATTATTATTTTTGAAACACATGAAAAATATTGTGACAAAAGTTATATAGTTTAACTTACTCTTTCTCTCACTTTGTTAATCTAACCTAGTGTGTATTCTAGGTAAAAGGGTTCGGAAATGATGAAATAATTTTAGAGTTATCTCGAGCATGAGGTTTTGGATGCAACCTTAGGAGTTGCATTGTTTATTACTTATTGAAGTCCTCTATATTCTAGCTATATAAAGACTTTTATCTACGCTAGTTTATTTTAGTTAGCTTGTATTGTTTAACTCGAACACATCAATGTATAACACTTTTATGGTATAAATGTTTTTTTATTGTAAATTTTATTATTCATATATGTTATTTGTATATGTTATACCCATAATCTTTCTAAGATGTTATATTTTGCCGTTAATTAATATAAATGACTTGATTCTTGTTATCTTATTTTTATATGAATAAATTATCACTCATCAAGCCAATTACTAATCATTGAAAAATATTAAAACTTTATTCAATCCCTAAATATGTTATTTCACATATTGAGAAAACAACTTTTTACAATTAATAAAAAAAGACATATAATATATTTTCTAAAGTCTACATCTAACACAAATAATATTCATTCATATATTTAATTTTATGTTTATCTTTAAAATCATTATAAATATAAATATTGTGTATTTTTTTATTTTTTTTATTTTCACTTACAGGCCCAAAATACTACAAAAGTTTAATAGAGTGATAATAATATAGAAGAAGGATGAGTTGGCCAATATGGTTACATTTTTTGCACAGCTTTTGTCTTTTTTGCACAGTGCTTTTTCTGTGTACAATATCGTTTTATTCTTTGCATTTTTTGCCTTATATATGTAAGAACAATGCTACCCATAATATATGCATTTTTCTCCATTACGCTTCTTGTTCCTTGTTCTTTGATGGTAACAGAGCTCCACCGTGGAGCTCTACTAAACCCTTCAATGTCCTCCCCTAATCAACCTCCTCCCATTGTTGACGACAAATCTCTAAATCAAGACTCCTCTAGCCCTTTCTATATTCATCCTAGTGAAGGACCTTCCACAGTTGTGATTTCTCCCCTTCTCATGGGTAATAACTATCATTCATGGTCTCGTTCTTTTCGTATGGCGTTGGTCTCGAAGAATAAAATGACTTTTATCTCAGGCTCTATACCCGATCCTTCATATTTTCACTGGGAACGTTGCAATAATCTCATTTTATCTTGGCTCCTTAACTCTGTTTCACAATCCATCACTCAAAGCATTATTTATTTTGATCATGCTGTCAATGTGTGGAACGATTTGAAGGATAGGTTTTCTCAAGGTGACCTTCTCCGCATAGCAGAGCTCTAGGAAGAGATCTATAGTCTCAAACAAGGAACCCAGAGCGTCACCGACTATTATACTTCCTTGAAATCCATTTGGGAAGAGCTTGATAACTATAGGCCCCTTGATTCTTGCTCCTGTTCTACAAAATCTTACCATCAATAGGATTTTGTCACTCGGTTTCTTAAAGGTCTTGAAGAACGATTTGCTTTGCTGTTGTGCGTTTACAAATACTCTTAATGGACCCGCTTCCATCTTCCAACTGTGTCTTTTCTATGGTAATCCAACATGAGAGACAACATAATCCCCTTCAAGGGGAGAATCGCTCAACGGGGCAGAAGTTCTTCAACCTACAGCAATAGAAATTCATCTGTCAAAACATGTACCTTCAGAAGGTCGCTCCGGTCACACAATCGAAACTTGCTACGATGTTCATAGTTATCCTCCGGGCATCGACGACATCCAGGAAAGACGCGACCGCATCGCACCACCACCGTCAATTGTACCGCTTCTGAAGAGGTATCTGTACAGGGAACTGACACAAAGAGGGAGAACACTACTCTCGGGCCAAATCTCAGCTTCACTCAGGCCCAATATGACAAGCTCATGACCTTGCTTCAACATCCAACTTGTGCGGGTACTGGTTTAGGTCGTGATGACTCTACACAGTCCTGTCACATAAACCTTATTCATTCTTCTAATCCGAATGGGTCACTTTCTTCAGGTCCAATGTTTGGTATTTCTTTCATTTTTAGTTTTATTAATCAAACTTCTTCTAACACATACACATTGCCTTTTAACATTTTTTCTGATTCTGGATTGTTGAGTCTGGAGCTACAGACGATGTAGCTTCCTCTTTAACTTGGTTTCGTAACTACACTCACAATTAAACCTGTCCAAATTACTTTGCGTAATGGGTCGCATGTTTTTGCAGATTATTCAGGAACAATGTATTTTTCAAATGATTTTATCATTGAAAATGTTCTTTTTGTTCCAACTTTCACCTTTAATTTGATTTCTATTTCTACACTCATCTCAACCTTTTGTCTTATTTTTGTTTATTTTTGCAAAATCTAAGAACTGAGCACTTTAAGAATGATTGGTTTGGCTAAGTTGAGAGGCAAACTTTATCACTTGGTAATCAACAAGAAAGAATACATCTATCACTAACAGTGTCCATGCTTCCGCACCTACAACCAACACATCAATCAACCCTTTCAATATTTGGCATTATAGATTAAGACACTTTTCTGGTCAACGCCTGAACATTTTACATCAACAATTTCTCTTTGTTTTTAATGAAAATTATAACATTTGTCATTTAGCGAAACAAAGAAAATTATCTTTTCCTTTCAGTGTAATTAGAGCTTCTCAAGCTTTTATTTAGTTCATATGGATATTTAGGAACCTTTTTCAATCACTTCTATTCACAGACATAAATATTTTCTTACCATTCTTGATTATTTTAGTCATTATACGTGGGTTGTTTTATCAAAATCAAAGGCTGAAGTTGGAACTCAAGTGAGAAATTTCACCATTTTAATCTAAAATCAATTTTCTACCACAATCAAATGCAAAGGATCTAACAATGGATCCCAATTTCTTTTGAAAAATTTATTTTCCTAAAAAGGTATTTTACATCAAATAAATTGTGTTGAAACCCTTAATAAAATAGAAGGATCGAACGAAAACACCAACATATTCTTAATATTATTAGAGTATTAATGTTTCAAGTAAATTTGCCAAAACATTTTTAGTCTTATGCCATTAAACATGTATTTAATTTTATATTTATCTTTAAAATCATTATAAATATAAATATTGTGTACTTTTTATTTTGTAATTTTCACTTACAGGCTCAAAATACTACAAAAGCCCAACAGAGTGAGAATAATCTAGAAGAAGGATGAGCTGGCCAATATTTTACATTTTCTACACAGCTTTTGTCGTGTTTTCGTATAGTGCTTTTTCTGTGTACAATGTGGTTTTATTCTTTGCACTTTTTGTCTTATATATGTAAAAACAGTGCTGCCCACAATATATGCATAGAGACCGTTTTCTCTTGTCTCCATTAGGCTTCTTGTTCTTGTTCTTTGATTCACAACAAAAGTACAATCTTATTAAAATTTAATCACTTGTCAATATTTGGATTCAACATTCATTAATAATATAATCTCAACTGTGCATTTATTTGCACATAATGGGTTTGAAAGTTGGAATTCATAACTTCACCTAATTTTTATTGTTTTTTTATTAATCAATTATATTTTAGTTAGAAACTTACATAGCAAGCATCAAAATAAAAATATTACAACTAACACATCATTTAGTCAATCCAAAATGGGAAAAGATCATGAATATATGCACTACATTACTCAACACATATTGCAAACTCCTTGGAAAATAGATAATTAAGTTTATCAATAATTTTCTTAATACAAAACTTGTAAAGTGCAAAACTTTTCATATAAAAGAATATAGTGACTACGTAAATTACTTAAAAGAACAAGAACACACAAGCCTATGTTTGAAAATTCTTGCAATCAGTCTTCCATATGAAAATTTAGATATAATGCTATAGTAAAAGTGCAAAATCTGTAACATCTTCAAGTTTTCTTGTTAGGCTCAAAGACAAACTTGATAATGGAATCTTTGATGGACAACAATTCTGGGAACTCATTTTTGAGCTTGGAAGCATCCATTTCATTGTTACTCCTTGGAGCAACAATTACCTTTGCTTGTTCTTCCAAATCAAAATTCTCCCATTTAAATTGTGGATCTATGTAATCTCTATACAATTCTAATATCTCATTGTGGCTAATCACCCCTGGGTTGGTGAAGTTCCAAATCCCTCTCAAGCTCCTCTTAGCCATTTCAATGGATATAGGTAAGAGTTCATCTAGCACTGTCATGCTATTAGGTATGTTCACCACTTTATTGTAACGAGAAATCTTTGTGATGAAGTTTCTTGGATTGCTAAGATCTGAGGATATTGGCATTCTAACTCTCAATGTGCACACATTTTCATAGTTTCTTAGAAGGTCCTCCACCTGTTTGTATTTAGATCAATGAGAGAATGGTAATACTACAATACAATACAAATAAGATGAGAAAGAAATTTATAGATATTACCATGGCCTTGGTCTTGGAATAGAAGGAGCCTATGAAATTTGGCTTGTCCTCTTCCTTGAACCCTATGCCTGATCCTAGAGGGTGCTCCTTGTCATACTCAAATATACAACCAGTTGCAAAGTTCATCATATATAAGTTTTGCTCCTTGCAAACATCAGCAAGTGTTAAAGTTCCCACAACATTAGTCCTTATAGTTTCAACCTTGTGTGATTCACACCAATCAACATTAGGCCTTCCTGTGACACCAGCTGCACTCAACACATGGGTTGGCTTTACCCTCCTTATATCCTCCTCAAGTGATTTCCTATCTTGCAATCTCCCTCTCCCATATTCCCAATCAATTCTCTCTTCATCACAAAGCTTTCCCAACAACCCCCCTATCCAACCTGTCCTCCCATATATCAAAAACTTGAACCCTGAATTGCTTCTTCCCACTTCAGTATATGACCTTGCAAGCCTAGAGTATCCATATTGGAAGGACCATTGAGCTTCATCAGAGAGATTGATGGCTGAGAAATGTGGATGAGGGTTTAAAGCAGGGGAAACATCACCCCACCAATCAGGATTCTTTTGGTACCACTCAATTGTCCTCTTGAGTCCTTCCTCCCAGGGAATTCTCTCCTCCCAACCAAGTTGTTTCAGCTTTTGATCATCAAGAAAATATCTCTTATCATTGAAAGGCCTGTCTTGAACAAACTCAATAACATCTTTAGGATTCAATTTAAAGAGTTTGCATATGTCCTCTGCAACATCTAACACACTCCTTTCTTTCTTGGTGCCAATGTTGTAAATTTGGCCAATCTCTCCTCTGTGGAGTATGACATCAAAAGCTTCTGCCACATCCCCACAGTGGAGGTAGCTCCTCACATTGGATCCATCTCCATGGATTGGCAATTTCTCACCCTTCATGGCAAGAAGGATGAACTTAGGAACAAGCTTTTCTGGGTATTGGTTGGGGCCATACACATTATTGCCTCTGGTAGTTATAACTGGAAGACCATAAGACCTGTGATAAGCCATGACCAACATTTCTGCGCCTGCTTTTGTTGCAGAATAAGGATTGGTTGGTAGAAGCTGAGACGCCTCATGGTTTCCAATATCATCCTCTAAGTCTGTTTCACCATAGACTTCATCTGTGCTAACATGAATGAACCTTTTGACACAATCGATGACCCTGCAAGCTTCAAGAAGCACATGAGTGCCATAGATATTATTGTAGGTGAATTCCATGGAGTTTCCAAATGAATTGTCTACATGAGTTTGAGCAGCAAAATGCATTATGGTGTCTATTTTCTCTTCTATCAAAACATGATTCACAATATCTGCACTAGCTATATCACCCTTGATAAATTTGAAGTTTGGTGATGAACTGCATGACTTCAAATTCCTGAAAGTGGAGCAGTAGTCTAGTTTATCAAGAGCTACAATCTTGTAGCTAGGGTACTTGTTGATTAGCTTGGTGGTGACATGTGAGGCTATGAAACCAGCAGCTCCAGTTATGAGGATGTTTTTTGGCTCATGCATGGTTGGTTGGCTTTGATGATATTTTTCTTCTTTACGTATATATATGGTTTGCTATCTACAATGTTCTGTTACTGAAAAAAAGAACAAGGGTCAATCTCAAGAAAAGGGAACAAAAAGCATAACCTCCTAGAAATGAATGTGTTGATCAAATATAAGGTAAGCCTAAAATTTGTAGACATGCATATGATGGTATTGGCAATCCAAATTGACAAAGAAAACAATCACTTATCCATTACTTTAAACAAGAAATAATGCATATCACACACTTTGAGAATTTTCCTAGGGACACATTTGACATGATTAAGACAAAAGGAAAATTTTGTTGTTAATGATTGTGATGTCTTGAGGAAGGAGCATGTAGGCTTTTACTTACAATAAGTTTTATGGATTGGTCGTGGGATGGTTGGGAGAAATGGAAGTAATTGGTGTGAATAATCACAAAAGATGAGAGAGAAAATAGTAATGTATGTTGGAGATTAATTTGCTCTCTTGATGTTCTACTAGAGGTTATAACTTACAAACGTGGATTATGATCCGAAAATTGTTTGAACCTTAATTTTGGTCTCACTTCTTATCTCCATGACCACAACCTTAATTTTAGGATTTTAGACTCTTTTACAAATGATTGACTGTTATAAAAAGAAACCAGTCTCATTTAGTGATTTTCATAAAAAAAAAGTTCTAGCATATGATCTAGGACTTGACAATAAAGGGTAATCATTTCAGTCAGCTAAAGCTTAACCATTTTAATGACAATAAAATTTAACATAAAATTTTTACCAAATTACTTTGATTCCTACCATAAGGTCAACCCAAGTAAGCTTGTTTACCAATGATTAATTGAATGATATGACATAAGATTATGAATGATCCAGCTTTTTATTCCTACAGAAGCTGTCATAAACTCAAAAATTCTTTTTAAGTTAAAACTTATAATAAAGGTTTTAAAAATAAATCAGCAGTTGTTTGATGATTTTTATGTAAAATTAATTTAATTAAGAGTAATTAATTTTAAAGATAAACATGTTAAAATATAGATTTTCGTTTTAGAAATATAAAAAAAAAAAAATTGTATAGAGAATATACAAATACTTTCTGTGCAAATATTAATTAAATAAAATTTATCATTGATTTTAGTAGATAAAATATTTAAAAACATATATTATTTTTTGATTGGATTTGTATAAGATAAAAAAGTTAACCAAAATTAAAGCATATCAATATGTATCAAAATCAATTTAATAAGTAATTCAAAAATTATTTAAGAAATATATTTATTTAATCAAGGAATGAAACCTATACAATAGAAATTTATATATTTAAAAAATTTAAAGAACTAAATTATAAATATTTTAATACTTCAAAAAATTTATTTTACAATATTATTTATATATTTTCTTACTTTCCTTTTCTTTCATGTGATGAATACATTTAAGTTTTTCAATTTTTAAAGGTGTACAATTTATTTCAACTAATAAAAATTATTTTAAAGATTATTTAGAAACATTTAAATGAATTTAAAATATTTCAACATATATATGAAGTTATTTAATAAATATATAATTGTAATTAAGGCTCAAATAATTAAATATTAATTAAAAAAATGAAATTTGTACAAAAATTAAAAAAAATAACTTAAATTTAATATCTAAACCTCCTAACTTATTCAAATCATGTCTATAAAGTTGAAGAAAGTTTTATATGGATTAAAAGGCTTAGTGTTTTTCTTGTTCAAAATAATTTAAAGAAAGGTATTGGAGATCCAACTCTATTTGTCAAAGAAACTGAAAATAATATACTATTTGTATACATATATGTTGATAACTTTTTTTTGATCTACTAATATTATTTTGGGCAAGGAGTTATTTAAGAAAAAAAAAAACATGAAACAAGAATTTAAAATATCAATTGTGGGTGGGTTGACCTTCTTTTTGTTGATATGTAAATCAAATAAGTCAAAAATGACATATTCATACAAATCCAAGTACTCCACTAAGCTTTTAAGGAAATTTACCATGGATAGTTGCAAAGAATCAACAACATATATGGTCATTGCATGTTACTTGGATGTTGATAAAAAAAGGTAAACCAAGTAGAGCAAACCAAATAAAGAGTTATGGATAAATCTCTTTTATATTGACGGTTAGTCGATCTAATATCATGCATAGTGCATGTGTGTGTGTGTGTTTCTACTAGATTTTATGTTGTGCCTAAAGAATCTCATTTAACTACGATAAAAAGAATCTTTAGATATCTCAAAGGTACTAAAAACATTGGCTTATGGTATTCTAGGGGTGCTTAAATTAATTTAATAGGCTATATTGATTTTGACTTTGGTGAATGCAAATTGGATTGTTGGGAGAATCTAAGGGGGGAAACACTAGGGAGATCTCAAATAATGAGACATGAGCCAACATATAAGGGAATGACACCACCTTCATACACTTATACAAGACACGCTTACCTGAAATCTTCATCAGGAAGACTTGAGCCGTATCTCCACACTCCCCCTCGAGCGGAAGCATTCTCAAACCCGAGATACAGGGTCAAACTGTACTCGCCCAAGCCGCAAACCAACGGCTTTGATACCACTTTATGGGAGAATCCAAGGGGGGAAACACCGGGAAGATCTCAAACAATGAGACATGAGCCAACATATAAGGGAATGACACCACCTTCAACCCAAAACCTTAAGGCATTGGGTTTGTGGGTCTTTTTTCTTATATGTTGCTCAACTTTCTCATTCCTACCCAATGTGGGACTTAAACTCACACTTGAATACCTAACAATTCTAAAAACAAACATGTGCAGCTATATTAACAACTAAGACAGAATATATTGTCACTAGAAATTATTGTGCTTAATCCATATGGACGAAGCACCAGTTGAAAGATTTTGATTTCTTTCTTGATCGCATTCCATTGAAATGTGACAAATATAGTGTTATAAATCTTACATGAAATCTATTCACGCATTCTAAAATTAAGCACATTGAGATTAGGCACCATTTTATTAGGAATCATATAACTAGCGTTGATTACATAATCAAATATATTGACACTATAAAGCAATTAACAAATGTTTTCACCAATTTGCATATAGAGATTAAAGGTGAATAACAGGCAGAGAAAAAGCCAACTCATTCTTGTGATATTGTTGAAAATATGAAAGTTACAGTAAGCGTCTAATTGAGTTATTTAAGAGTATAAGTCTTCTAGGTTGAATGTTAAACCATTGTAATCCTTCACATTGTGAATTTATACCCTTATGAGCTTTCTTTGTTCTCTTTTTGAGAGTGTTCCTTATTTTCTTGAGATTCCTTGTTTTCTTGAGAGTTTTTAATCTCAGGAGGAGGTTAAGAAGGTGTAACTTGGAGAGGAGAGAATACTAGCTGTAACCTAGAGAAGTGAGAATATTTGTTGTAACCTAGAGAAGTAAGAATATTCATTGAAATCAAGTATGTTGGTTAGTGTAAGCTCACAAGTAGTTGCTTAAGGGAATTGGATGTAGTTCAAATTTGGGTGAAGTGGAATAAGTTCTTATATGTTAATCTCTAGTTACTCTTGTTGTTGCTCATACTTTGATTGTTATCGTTAAAAGCTCCATTAGACGACCATACATAAAAGTAATTGCTAGACAATCTATTAGATTATCCATTAGATCGTCTACTAAACAACCTATTTTTCATCCACTACTAAAAGAGTTTAAGGTTCCATTCAACTCTTTTCCTTCTAGAGCCAATTGCACCTCCATAACCAAAAGTGGTAATTAAGAATATATAGGCTATTTCCATTTGTTAGCAAAGTGGAAAGAGCATAACTTATAAACTACTTTTATAATAAAATTTTAAAGTGCATAATGTGTTCCATGTGTCTTAATTAAAAAAATACATGTAAACCTCTACTAATGTGCTCAATCAATCTACAAAAGTTATTGCAACAAACAAACTAGAGACTATTAGATTACATGACTAGTAAAAGAAAAGGTTAAGCCATAACTAAGAGTTTGGTAAAATCAATTTTGAAGGATGTTACATGGAGTTTTTTTTTTTTTTTTTTTTTTTTTTTTTTATAAAAATTTTTAATTTTATTTTTTTTTTTTTTTTCTTTTTTAAATCTACTCATGCTTTATTTTCTTTTATAATTATAACCATTGTTG
>Ga0099824_1009235_pt1 | contig 12233 bp, 10 predicted proteins | sample SiratrowhiteBW_FD_76837 | JGI IMG/M metagenome (GOLD analysis project Ga0099824, IMG submission 76837) | Root nodule microbial communities of legume samples collected from California, USA - Siratro white BW | ecosystem: Host-associated > Plants > Roots > Nodule | place: USA: California... | reverse complement strand
CAGGCCGGCCTGGCGAAGGTGTTCGCGGCGTAAGGTGTTCTGCAGCCGGCACGCCTTTCTCTCGCCCTCCGAGAGGGCCGCCACATTTTTCCGGTGTCATCGCCCGCGAAGGCGGGCGATCCAGTACGCCGCGCCTGAAGTTGTGTGAACCAATGTCTGCCGCGGAGTACTGGATTCCCCGCCTTCGCGGGGAATGACAGCGGATGGCATGTATACATAGTGGAATATGAAGGTAATATAATACGGCATTTTTGGCCTTGAACGTTTCCTTACTCCTGCTATTGTATACATAAAGCATACATAAGCCGTGGGAGTGAGACCGATGACAAAACCCTTTACCATGAACGCCTGGTACGCCGCCGCCTGGGACGCCGAGGTGAAGCCGGCGCTGCTGCCGCGGACGATCTGCGGCAAGCATGTCGTGATGTATCGGAAAGCTGACGGCTCGGTGGCCGCGCTGGAGGACGCCTGCTGGCAGCGCTTGGTGCCGCTGTCCAAGGGGCGGCTGGAGGGCGACACCGTCGTCTGCGGCTATCATGGCCTGAAATACAATGCGCAGGGCCGCTGCACCTTCATGCCCTCGCAGGAGACCATCAACCCCTCGGCCTGCGTGCGCGCCTATCCCGTCGTCGAGCGCCATCGCTACATCTGGCTCTGGATGGGCGATCCTGCACTCGCCGATCCCGCGCTCGTGCCCGACATGCACTGGAACGACGATCCCGCCTGGGCCGGCGATGTCAAGACAATCCATGTCAATTGCGACTACCGCCTTGTGCTCGACAATCTCATGGATCTCACCCACGAGACCTTCGTGCACGGCTCGTCGATTGGAAATGACGCGGTGGCGGAAGCGCCGTTCGACGTCACCCATGGCGAGAAGACCGTGACGGTGACGCGCTGGATGCGCGGCATCGAGCCGCCGCCGTTCTGGGGCAAGCAGCTCGGCAAGCCCGGCCTCGTCGATCGCTGGCAGATCATCCGTTTCGAGGCGCCGTGCACCATCGCCATCGACGTCGGCGTGGCGCCGACGGGCACCGGCGCGCCGGAAGGCGACCGCTCGCAGGGCGTCAACGGCTTCGTGCTCAACACCATCACGCCGGAGACGGAGAAGACCTGCCATTACTTCTGGGCCTTCGTGCGCAATTATCGCATCAGCGAGCAGCGCATCACCACCGAGATCCGCGAGGGCGTCTCCGGCATCTTCCGCGAGGACGAGCTGATCCTCGAAGCGCAGCAGCGCGCGATGGACGAGAACCCCGACCGCATCTTCTATAACCTCAACATCGACGCCGGCGCGATGTGGTCGCGCACGCTGATCGACCGGATGGTGGCGAAGGAAAACGCGCCAACGCACCTCCAGGCCGCGGAGTAGATCATGGCCGAGCGTGAGGTCGACCGCTCCGTCTCGCAGACCGTGAAGGCGCAGCTCGCGCTGCGCGATCAGATTCTGTCGGGGTCTTTACGCCCCGGCGAGCGCATCTCCGAGCTGCAGGCGGTGGAGACCACTGGCGCCTCGCGCACGCCGGTGCGCATGGCGCTGGTGCGGCTGGAGGAGGAGGGCCTGCTGGAGGCGATCCCCTCGGGCGGCTTCATGGTGAAGGCGTTCTCCGAGCGCGACATCTCCGATTCCATCGAACTGCGCGGCACGCTGGAAGGTTTGGCTGCGCGCTTTGCCGCCGAGCGCGGCGTCTCCGCGCGCGAGCTCGAATCGTTGAAGGAGTGCCTTTCCGCAATCGACGAATTGCTCCGCCAGGTGCCGATCTCGGTCGATGCCTTCTCGTCCTATGTCACGCTGAATGCGCGTTTCCACGCGCTGCTCACGGAACTGTCCCGCAGCCAGCCCCTGATCCGGCAGATCGACCGCGCCTCAGCGCTGCCGTTCGCATCGCCAAGCGGCTTCGTGATGGCGCAGTCGGCGCTGCCCGAGGCGCAGCAGATCCTGATCATCGCCCAGGAGCACCATCGCGTCGTGATCGACGCAATCGAGAACCGCGAGGGCGCGCGCGCCGAGGCCATCATGCGCGAGCATGCCCGGCTCGCGGTGCGAAACCTGCGGCTCGCGCTGCGCAACCGCACCCATCTCGACCTCTTGCCGGCGCTCGCGCTGATCAAGACAGCAACCGATTGCGGGCAGTCACAATGCGCTTCGTCGAAACCCGGATTCCGGCGACACTCGTCTCGACGCGCGATCTCGCGCCCGGCATCCGCGAATTTCTGATCAGGCCGGATCAGTTCGACGTCACGTCCTATCCGGTCGGCAGCCACATCAATGTCAGCGTCACCATCGACGGCCTGCCGGAGACGCGATCCTATTCGCTGGTCGGCGAAGCCTCTTCGCATGGCTTCAGAATAGCGGTGCGCCGCGCTGAGGATTCCCGCGGCGGCTCGCGCTACATGTGGCAGCTCGCACCCGGCGCGCGCCTCGACATCACCCGGCCCGCTTCGCTCCTTGCGGTTGACTGGGCTCGCGAAAACTACTGCCTGATCGCCGGCGGCATCGGCATCACCCCGATCCTCGGCGCGGCGCAGGCACTGGCGCGGCGCGAGGCAAACGTCGCGCTGCATTACGCCGTGCGCTCGCGCCGTGAGGCCGCCTATCTCGACGATCTCGCCGCGATGCTCGGGGACCGTCTGGTTGTTCACGCCAGCGACGAGGGCCAGCGGCTCGATCTCGACGCCCTGTTCGCCTCGTTGCCGCAAAGTACGCTGGCCCTGTTCTGCGGCCCGATGCGGATGCTGGACGCCGCGCGCCATGCCTGGATCGGGGCCGGCCACCCGCTGCCCGATCTCCGCTACGAGACCTTCGGCTCCAGCGGCACGCTGCCGCCCGAAACTTTTCGCGTGCGATTGAAGGACTCGAACGTCGAACTCGAGATCCCGCGCGAGCGCTCGATGCTGGACGTGCTCAACGCCAGCGGCCGCGAGGTGATGTACGACTGCAAGCGCGGCGAATGCGGCCTCTGCGCCATCGACGTGGTCGCGGTCGACGGCGAGATCGATCATCGCGACGTCTTCTTCAGCGATCATCAGAAACAGAGCAACCGGAAGATCTGCGCCTGCGTCTCCCGCGCGCGCGGCACCATCACGGTGGACACCCTGCTGCGGGCGGATGCGATCTGACACTAAAGCGCGATGGGATCAGGATGAATCGCCATCGCGCTTCAGGTTATTGTTTGAGCATGATCTTTTCGGAAAACCGCTGCACACTTTGCCGGATCATGCTCTAGGAGAGGTCGCCATGCCCGGGCTTGTCCCGGGCATCCACGTTCGTCATGCTCGGAGCCGACGCGTGGATGGCCGGGACAAGCCCGGCCATGACGCATTTGGAAGCGCTGGCACCTACGCCGCGTAAATCGCCCGAAGCTTCTTCGTATCGAGCAGCGCCAGCACGCCATCGGCCGAAACAGGCCGGCTGATGAGATACCCCTGCACCTCGTCGCAACTGATCTGGCGCAGATATTCGAGCTGGTCGGCTGTCTCGACTCCCTCCGCCACCACGCCGATGTCGAGGTCGCGTGCCAGCGAAATCACCGACTTCACGATCGCGGCGCAGTCCGGCTGCACCAGCATGTCGCGGATGAAGGACTGGTCGATCTTGATGCGGCTGAACGGCAGCTTGCGCAGGTATGTCAGCGACGAGAAGCCGGTGCCGAAGTCGTCGAGCGCCACGGTGACTCCGAGCTCCAGCAATGCGTTCAGGACCGTCGCGGCCGAGCCGTATTTAGACAGCAGCATCGATTCCGTGATCTCGATCTCGAGCCGGTGCGGGGCAATCTTGGCGTCGGCGAGCGCCTGCACGATGATCTGAAGAATGCCTGTATTGTGGAACTGCGCCGCGGAGAAGTTCACGGCGACCCTGATCTCTTCCGGCCATTGCGCCACGGTGGCGCAGGCGCGGCGGATCACCCATTCGCCGATCGCGTGGATCAGCCCGGTCTCTTCCGCGATTGGTATGAATTCACTCGGCGGCACCAGCCCGCGCGAAGGATGCCGCCAGCGCAACAGCGCCTCGAAGCCGGTGATCCGGTTGTCGCGGATATCGAGGAAAGGCTGGAACACCAGGAACAGCTCGTTTCGCGCGATCGCGCCTTCGAGGTCCGACTGCAGCGCCTTGCGGTCGCGAGATAGCCTGTCGTCCGCTTGTTCGAAGAAGCAGACCGTGCCCGGCCCCGCCTTCTTGGCACGGTAGAGCGCCGCATCGGCGTTCTTCATGACGTCGAGCGCCGTGTTGCCGTCGCGAGGGGCCAGCACGATGCCGACGCTGGTCGCGCCGATGATCTGGCGGTCTTCGATCTGGAACGGTTCGTCGAACGCCGCGACGAAGCGCTCGGCGATTTCGAGCGCATCCTCGGGCCGCGCCAGATTGGCCATCACCAGTGCGAACTCATCGCCGCCGATGCGCGCTATGTGCTCGGCCGTGCGGGTGCAGCGCTGCAGGCGGCCTGCGACCTGCACCAGGAAGTCATCGCCGGCGGGATGGCCGAACTTGTAGTTGACCTCCTTGAAGCGATCGAGATCGAGCAGCAGCACCGCGAACTCCTCGCCGGAAAGGGCCAGTCGCTTCAGCGCGGCATCGAGCGTCTCGTTGAAGGCGAAGCGATTGGGCAGCTGCGTCAGCGAGTCCTGGCGCACCGTGCGCTCCGCCTCGATCTGCCGTATCACGCGCCGCGCGAACGAGAACGAATTGACGAACACGTTGCGCAGCAGCACGCTGCCATAGACCACGACGAGGAAGGCCATCAGCAGGAAGGCCAGGTCGCCGTTCCTGCTGAGGCAGATCGCGATGCCGAGGAAGATGGGCGCCGTGAACGCGATGGCCGCGATCGGGATCGTGGCGAAGGCCAGCGCGCCTCCGGCCAGCATGCCCGAGCACAGGCATGTGATGACGAGCTGCCCGCCGGTCGAGGCGCCGGCGAAGAACGCGACCGGGACGATGCCCCAGGCGGAGCCAAGGATGAAGGCATTGCGCACCAGCCGGTGCATGGCGCGGCGCGAGACGAATTGCGGCTTGGTGATGCGGCGCGCGGCGTAGGATTGCAGGCAAAATCCGATCGCGGCGGCGGCGACCGCGACCGCCCAGATCAGGGCGAACATCCGGTCCGGCGACTGCCACAGCGCGATGGCGAGTACGATCGCGTTGCAGGCATTGGCGAGCATGATGCCGACCGAATAGCCGAGCACCAGCGACATCTGTTCGGCGCGGATATGGCCGGCCATCGCCTCGTCGGTTGCGGGACCGCCAAAGGCCGACAGATCGCCGGCGAACAACCGTGCGACATAGTTGGTCGTTTGAGTCCGCATCCCAGAGCCTAGCAGCAGGGCCGTTCGTCCAGCTCGATCCGGAGAATTCGCTACAAACCTTTGACGAACTATGAATTTTCCACGCTAGCCAGCTTGCCTGCGACCACTCCTGCGTGTTCAAAGCAAGGTATCGATAACAAATCGATACAAATGCGACGCCTTGCGTTACGGATGTAACGGAAGGAGCATGTTGGCGAGCAGTTCCGCTGTCATGTCCCCGGGCTGAACATCAAGCCGGGCGATGACAGCAGCTCGGGGCTTCACCGCCCCAGCTGCTTCGGGTCGTAATAGAACCGTTCCTCGATCAGCTCATCGCCCCGCCAGGCCTGCCACGCGATCTCGTCCAGCGTTCGGACGACGCCTTCGGCATTGGTGAAGCTGAAAACCCAGCGCGTGGCGACGTGGTCGCCCTCGATCAGGCTCGGGCCGACGCGGACGGCCTTGACCTCCTTGAAAGCGGCCAGCACGCCGCGCTCCTTTGCCGCCAGCTTGTCGCGTCCCATCGTCGGCTCGGCGTTGTTCTCGTAGGTGGCAGCATCGGGCGCATAGAATTGCTCGATCGCGCCGACGAAGTCCCCGTCCTCCAGCAGTTTCGCAAAGGCTTCGACGATGTCACGGCTCGGCATGACGACCTCACGATTAAAACCGACTGATAGTCGGTAAATACCGACCGATGGTCGAAAAGTCAACTGGCCGTCCGCGCTGAATTCGATTAGAGGGGGAGTGAGTTTGAATCGATGCGAGCCAAGAACTCAGAACACCTCTCCCCGTCGGGGAGAGGTGGACGCAAGACGAGAGCCATGGCGAAACAGGCGGAGCGGCGGGCGGCGACGACGGAAGCAATCCTGACGGCGGCGCGCCGCTTGTTCGGCACGCAAGGCTTTGCCGCCACTACCATGGACGAGATCGCCGAAGGCGCCTCCGTCGCCAAGGGCGCGGTCTATCATCACTTCAAGACCAAGGAGGCGGTGTTCGAAGCCGTGTTCGATCAGGTCTCGCGCGACCTCGTTGCCGAGATCGACCGCACGGCGCGGGCAGAGAAGGACGTGCTCGCCGCGATGGTCGCCGGCACCCAGCATTACTTTGCCGCGACCGCCAAGGGCCCGACCGGCCAGATCATCCTGCGCGACGGTCCCGCCGTGCTCGGCTGGGAACGCTGGCGCGAGATCGACGCGCAGCACTTCGGCGGCAAGATGCCGCGTGCGCTTTCCGCAGCGAGGGAGGCCGGCCTGATCGCGCGGCAGCCGGTCGAGCCCTTAGCGCGGCTGCTGCTCGGCGCCGTGACGGAGGCCGCGGTCGCCTGCGCCGGCCGTGCCGATATCGCAAGGGCAGGCGCGGAATATGCCCGTGCGTTCAAGTCGCTGGTCGAGGCACTGCGCGTGCGCGCATGATTGTGTTAATGCGGAGCGAGTGATGTGGATGGGGTTACGGTCTCACTTGCCATTGCGGCTCCTCACCCGGGTTGCTACGGACGATGCTGCGCATTGCCGTGCGCAATCCGACCTCTCTCCGCTGGGAGAGGTGAAGTGACGAACTGGAAACGCCATACCAACAAAAAAAGAACAATAGCGCATGAACGCAAATTCCTCTCTCGCACTCAACGATCCCGAATTCGATTACGTCATCGTCGGCGCCGGCTCTGCCGGCTGCGTGCTGGCCAATAGGCTCTCTGCGAACGGCAAGCACAGCGTGCTGCTGCTCGAGGCCGGCCCGAAGGACTCCAACATCTGGATCCACGTCCCGCTCGGCTACGGAAAGCTGTTCAAGGAGAAGAGCGTCAACTGGATGTACCAGACCGAGCCGGAGCCCGAGTTGAAGGGCCGCCAGGTGTTCCAGCCTCGCGGCAAGACGCTGGGCGGCTCGAGCTCGATCAACGGCCTGCTCTATGTCCGTGGTCAGCACGAGGACTATGACCGCTGGCGCCAGCTCGGCAACACGGGATGGGGGTATGACGACGTGCTGCCCTATTTCAAGAAGGCCGAGGACCAATCGCGCGGCGCCGATCACTATCACGGCAAGGGCGGACCGCTGCCGGTCTCCAACATGATCGTGACCGATCCGCTGTCGAAGGCTTTCATCGATGCTGCCGTCGAGACCGGTCTGCCCTACAACCCTGATTTCAACGGCGCGACGCAGGAAGGCGTCGGCCTGTTCCAGACCACGACGCGCAACGGTCGCCGCGCCTCCACGGCGGTGGCCTATCTCGGCCCTGCCAAGGCCCGCGGCAACCTCAAGATCGAGACGGGCGCGCTCGCCCAGCGCATCCTGTTCGGGGGACGCCGCGCCGTCGGTGTCGAGTACCGCCAAGGCGCTGCCTTGCGCCGCGCACGGGCGCGCAAGGAGGTCGTGCTGTCGAGCGGGGCCTACAACTCGCCGCAGCTGCTCCAGCTCTCCGGCGTCGGCCCTGGCGATCTCCTGCGCAAGCACGGCATCGAGGTGGTGCTGGACGCACCGGGCGTCGGTCACGACCTTCAGGACCACATGCAAGTCCGCATCGTGATGCGCTGCTCGCAGAAGATCACGCTCAACGACACCATCAACCATCCGCTTCGTCGCACCATGGCCGGCGCGCGCTATGCGCTGTTCCGCAAGGGCTGGCTGACGATCGCGGCGGGCACGGCCGGAGCCTTCTTCAAGACCAGTCCGCGGCTGGCTTCGCCAGACATCCAGGTGCACTTCCTGCCGTTCTCGACCGACAAGATGGGCGAGAAGCTGCATGATTTCTCCGGCTTCACCGCCTCGGTGTGCCAGCTACGTCCCGAAAGCCGCGGCTCCCTGCGCATCAAGAGCGCGGACCCGACCGTGCCGCCGGAGATCCGCATCAACTACATGTCGACCGAGACCGATCGAACCACCAACGTGGAGGGTCTGAAAATCCTGCGCAAGATCCTGAACGCGCCGGCGCTGAAGCCGTTCGTGGTCAGCGAGTACGATCCCGGGCCAAAGGTATCCACGGATGCCGAGCTGCTCGATTTCTGCCGTGAGCGCGGCAGCACCATCTACCATCCGACCTCGACCTGTCGTATGGGCAATGACGCGCTTGCCGTGGTCGATCAGCGGCTGAAGGTGAGGGGGCTCGACGGCCTTCGTGTCGTCGACGGCTCGATCATGCCGGACCTCGTGTCGGGGAACACCAACGCGCCGATCATCATGATCGCTGAAAGGGCCTCCGACATGTTATTAGAGGAGGCGCGTTGATTTGCGGCTAGAAAGGACAGCGGCTTGGCTACGCGACTGAAGATCGGCACCCGCAAGAGCGCCATGGCGCTGGCACAGACGGACGAGATCGCGCGCCGCCTGACCGCCGCCGTGCCGGGTCTCGACGTCGAGATCGTCAAGTTCGACACCACGGGCGATCTGGACCAGACCAGCAAGCTGCTGCCACATGGCGGCAAGGGCGGCGCTTTCGTGGCGCAGATCCGCGCCGCCGTGCTCTCGGGCGAATTGCAGGCGGCGATGCATTCGCTGAAGGACATGCCGGGCAACGAGGACACGCCCGGCCTCGTCATCGGCGCCACGCTGTCGCGCGATCCGCCGAGCGACGCGCTGGTGCTGCGCGATGGCGTAACGCTGGAGGCGCTGCGTCAGTCGCGCGGCAAGGGTTTTAAGATCGGCACCAACGCCGTGCGCCGGGCGGCTTATGCACGGCGGTTGTTCCCGGAGGTGGAAGTGATCCATTTCCGTGGCGCCGCCGACACCCGCGTGCGAAAACTCGACAACGGTGAGAAGCAGCGCCTGCCGGATGGCGGTGCGGTGGGGCCGGCAGATGCGCTGATCATGGCGCGTTCGGGCCTCGATCGCGTCGGTCTGTCGAGCCGCATTGCGCACGAATTCACCGCGGCGGAGATGCTGCCGGCGGCGGGGCAGGGCATCGTCGCGGTCGAATGCGCGGCGCGGGACTGGCAGACGCGACAAATTCTGTCATCGATCGACGATCCCTTGGCCCACGCCTCAGCCGATGCCGAGCGCGAGGTGCTGTGGGTGCTCAACGGTCATTGCAATTCGCCGGTGGCGGGCTTCTCGACCATATCAGGCGATCAGATGTCGCTCACCGCCTCGGTGCTCGACCTCTCCGGCAACACCATCATCGAAGCTTCGTGCACGGGCCCGGCCAATCGCCCGCGCGAGCTCGGCCGTGCGGTAGGGCTCGATCTGCTGGTGAAGGGTGCGGCGGAGATCATCGAGCGCAGCCGCCCGCGCTGACGCGCTTTCCGCGACCGCCGTCGTCATTGCGAGCGCAGCGAAGTAATCCAGACTGCTACCCGCGGAAAGATTCTTGGATTTGCTTCCTTGAGCCCGTCATCGGGCCGCGCTTCGCGTGGACCCGTCGGCTCGCAATGACGGGTGTGATGAGGAGCCGTCGTCTAACCCGCTGCACCAAGAGCCGGTTGGCACGCTGGCCTTTCTCGAGCGGGGCAGCTGCGCGATGATGCCATACTGCTCCTGTTTTGCCCGACGAGTCAAACCTCGGCGCGATCTGCTGCGATGACGTCTCATCTGATTTCAGCGCGCGCTAAGTCATTGATCGGGCGTGGTCTCTCTACTGTGCATGGGGTTGTTTTCGCACTTTTTTGTTTGCGCCTCCCGAGAGGCGGAAAGATCATCCCCGCACCCGCTTGATCATCTGCTCGACATGAGCGATCGGCGTCTCCGGCTGGATGCCATGGCCGAGATTGAAGATCAGCCGCCCTTGCGCAAAATTGGCCAGCACGTCGTCGACCGCGCGGTCGAGCGCGGCGCCGCCCGTGATCAGCACCAGCGGATCGAGATTGCCCTGCACCGCGACCTTGCTCTGCACGCGCTCGCGGATGAAGGCCGGCTCCGCGGTCCAGTCGATGCTGACGCCGTTGACGCCGGTTGCCTCGACGTAAGCGGGCAGCAGCGCGCCGGCCCCGCGCGGAACGCCGATGATCTTCGCATCCGGCACCTTCGCACGCACGCCCGCCACGATGCGCCGCGTCGGTTCGCTCGACCAGCGCGCGAACTCGGTTGGCGGCAACACGCCGGCCCAGGTGTCGAAGATCTGTAACGCGTCGGCACCGGCGGCGAGCTGCGCCAGCAGATATTCGATCGAGCTGTCGACCAGCACGTCGATGATTTTGGAGAATGCCTCGGGATGGCGGTACGCCATCATCCGGGCCGGCGCCTGGTCCGGCGTGCCGTGGCCGGCGACCATGTAGGTCGCCACCGTCCACGGCGCCCCGCAGAAGCCGATCAGCGCGGTCCTGGGATCTAGCGCGTCGCGCACGATCTTCAGTGCATCGAACACCGGTTGAAGCTTGCCGAGATCAGCGCGCGGCGCCAGCGTCGCGACCTTTGCCGGATCGTCGAGCGGCTCGAGCCGCGGGCCCTCGCCGACCTCGAACCGCACCGAGCGTCCGAGCGCATAGGGGATCACGAGGATGTCCGAGAAGATGATCGCCGCGTCGAAGCCGAATCTGCGGACCGGTTGCAGCGTGACCTCGGCGGCAAGCTCCGGATTGAAGCAGAGATCGAGGAAGCCGCCGGCCTTGGCGCGCACTTCGCGATATTCCGGCAAGTAGCGCCCGGCCTGACGCATCATCCATGTCGGCGGGACGGTCTGGCGCTGGCCGGAGAGCACGTCGATGAAAGGCTTTTTTGCAGACTGGGGCACGAACTGTCCTGATGCAGATTTGAGGTTCCTGATACACCGCCAAAGGCCCGAGCGGAACAGGGGAACCGAGGCAAATGCGCCGCGTTGACCGGCGAATGGAGGAGGATCTCATGGCTCAGACATTCAATCCCGCCCCGCACGACAAGCACGCCGAAGATCTGCGCGAGGCGCTCGCTGCCGATCGCAATGCCAAGCTCGACGCCGGGCTGAAGGATACGTTCCCGGCTTCAGATCCCGTAAGCGCCGCACAGCCGACGCCTTCGAAGGCCGATGCGGATGCCGAGCATTCCTCATTCTGGGACAAGGTTAAGGCCATCTTCAGCTAGCAGCATCGCGCGCCGGACTCCGATAGGCGTGCTAATGTCTTGTTAGCGATGCCTGGATCATTGCGTCCGTAAGACTACTGGAAACGGGGGAGTCGCCGCGTGTTCCGGTAGTGATTTCAGACTTCAATAACACAAGCGGCAGAGTCTCCCGTCGATCGGAGAACCCTGCCGCATGAGCGCTGTTACCCAACGAGCCGGATGGAGCCGTCTGCCGCTGCGCGCGGCGGCTTTCGTCGTGCTGACCTGCGCGACCATCCTCGGCGTCAGCGGTTGGCGCGAATGGGCGGCACGTGACGCGGTCCTCAAGGCCGCCGAGGCGGAGATGGCGAACGTCGCCCGCTCGCTGACACAGCATGCCGAGGACAGCCTCGATCTCCTGGACTCCGGCGTCGTCGGCGTGGTCAGCCGGTTGGAGATGGATGGCACTGGACCGGCCACGATCGCCAAGCTCGGCAACCTCCTCGAAGCGCGCAAGAAGGCGATCGCGCGCATCCACAGCCTCGCCATCATCGACGATCAGGGCAACTCGCTGACCTCGCCCGGTACGATCGGCTCGACCTTCAGCGACGATGCGTTCTTCCGATATCACCAGCTCTCGCCGAAGCGCGAGGCCCATGTCGGCCGTCCCGTGAAGAGCCTCCTGGACGGCGAGTGGGTCATCACCCTGTCGCGCCGCTTCAACAAGCAGGACGGCAGCTTCGGCGGCGTGGTGCTCGCGACCACCAGCTCCGGTTATCTCTCGCATTTCTACGAGCAGTTCGAGATCGGCCGCAACAGCGCTGTGGCGCTGATGCACGGCGACGGCCTGATCATCGCGCGCAATCCCAGCAACGAGACATTCGTCGGACGCAGCGTCTCCGACAAGCCGTTGTTCCGCGAGCCGGATCTGCAACGGCCCAAGGGTGCCTATCATTTCAAGTCGTCGCTGGACGGTGCCGAGCGCGTCAGCTTCTTCAATCGCAGCAGCCGCT
>Ga0099824_1009233_pt1 | contig 12234 bp, 5 predicted proteins | sample SiratrowhiteBW_FD_76837 | JGI IMG/M metagenome (GOLD analysis project Ga0099824, IMG submission 76837) | Root nodule microbial communities of legume samples collected from California, USA - Siratro white BW | ecosystem: Host-associated > Plants > Roots > Nodule | place: USA: California... | reverse complement strand
GTGTTTAGTGGAAAAAAAAAAAGTCTAATATATGTTATTATATATACAATATGTATAAAAAATAAATAAATAAAAAAATAGATTAATTTTCATAAAAACAAATTTTATTTTTTATATATATATATATATATATATATATATATATATATATATATCACAAAGATGATATATCACACATTGAATTATGTAGACACTGGTAAAATGAGTGATGTTATGTACTTTTTTATTATTTTATATTTGTTTAGATTTTATTTTGTAATGTTTATTCTTTTATGTATGTTATAAATATTCATGTTCCTTTATACTTAATTCGTATTGATTTTTATACCGGAGATGGTATATTGTTTTACACTCTGTTAGTGAAAATATGGAAAATAATTTTTAACACTCAAACAATTACTTGAAAAAAAAAACTTTTATAATTATATTAAAAAATGAAAAAAATGGTAGAATGATGAATGTCAACTGGATGAATAAATTTATTAAAGGTGCCAATATATCATTATTTAACAAACATTCCACCAACATCAGGACACGATAATGATTTAGTTGAACTAAATCTTTAGTATTTATTTAGATAGATAATTTTATAATTTAAAAATTTAAATTTTAATTGTTTTCATTTAAATTTATTTTATTTTTGTATTTTGTTTGGATAAAATAACTCTAATTTATTGAATTTCAATAGATTGTTTCAATTATAATTAAATATAAACTATTTATTTTAATATTAAACTTATTTAATAATTAAAAAAATTAGTTTGTGAACATGTTCAGTGATTTTGTTGAAATATTTATTTTATGTCATTTTACATAACATAACTTTAGATACAACTAGATATATAACTCGTGATTTCGTGATTTCATTATGAATCTTCTTAAGACATACTTAAACAAAATATTTTTTAACAGTAGGCAAAACTCTGCTATCTAACTCCCTTAATCATACGTTGTTTATTAGGTTAAATGAGACATTTATATCAAAGGATACAAAATAAAGTCACACATCACATCATAGAAACTTAACATGACCAACAATTTTTTCAAACTAATTTTTAACATAAATTCAATCTCACTATTCATTTGAACATATATAATGAATTAAACATATCCTTTAAATAAATTAAAATTAAAAATAAATAAATTAGATTATAACTTATAAATAATTTTTTATATACTTATTTTATCATACGCTTCAATAAAATAAAAGAAATTTATAAATAAATTCTTACAACATACCAATATCAGTAAAACCCTCGACATTTGAAATATTACTATCAAAATAATATTGATATTTGAAAAAATAATATAAAAATCAAATTTTTAATGACATGGTTGTTTCATATTAGAAATTATCTATTCAGGTGAAGAAGCTATATTTATGCATATAACATAAGTGCAATGTGTGCAGGTGAAAAAATTATTGCCATTATTACTAAGTTGGTTCTTATTTAGACAATACAGTTACTAGTAATGGTTGTAATTTAATGCTCTTATAACCATCACTAAAACTATATGGTTTTGGATCAAACACACGTCTCTGAGACTACAATTCAAAATTATTAATTAGGTGTTCATCCATAATCCTCTTTGATCATGACTGATGCAAGAGGTCAAATTATCATTGATGATAATTTTTAACTACATTTTTAATCTTCCTGAATATAATTTTTATAAAAATATTGTTGGTTTTAAATCTTGATATTTATTAATCACTTTTTTAAACATTATCATTGGTTATAGTTATTACAAAATTGAAAAGTGTTAATTAACATAATAAAAGTATTTCAAAATAATATAATTGTAATTTTTAAGTATATGTAAATAAAAATAAAATGATTATTATATCATTTTTTATCTTTTTATTAAATAATTCGTTTTAATATTTTATTTAGAGCTTGTAATTACTCTCCATACTATCGGATTTTGAAATTATTAACTATAACATATCAAAACTAAATGTAATTAAAAATATTTATCACCTTTTCTGTTCTCATGTAATTTAAAAGTAATATAAAATAATTATTTTAAATATATTTTAAGTATTGTAATATTATTCGGTCTTATTTTAATTCTGTCAACTATTTTGCTGTTTTAAAATATCTAAAATTTTGTTAGTGTCATTTTTTAGTCCCTATTTATTATTAATATTAATTATAATTAATTTAACATAAAATATTAATTAAAAAAATAGATAGTTTTTTAGTTTATAACTTAATTAAGTAAAATACTCAATTTTTTTTATCTATATCTCATATATAATTTATTTTTTACTTTTAATATATCATTTAACAATATATTTTTTATTATTTTAAATAATAATAAATTATTATTTAAATAAAATTTTTACTTATATTTTATTTTATAATCATATACTTATCATTTTATACTCAGAGAATGATCAATGACAAAATATATTATTATATTATGAATTATTTTATACTAGTTTTAAATCGTCTAAAGATAGAAAAAAATATATTGTTTTTTATTGCATATAATATTAATATTATAATAACAAATTCCGAAAATATAAAGCATCTCTTATGATTTTTGTATTTAGAGATGAAATAGGATAGAATTTGTCTTACTTGCAATCTAATTTCATTGATTTTTGAATGTACTTTCATTCTGCCCTTATAACTAGGAAATGAGAGGTCATTGCTTTAATATAAGGGCAACAAAGATGGAACATTTCAATGGCATTTAAATTAATGAGACAAAAGTTAAATATTCAATAAATGAGACATCACAAGTGGGAAGGAGTTTAGATTTGAAAGGAATGACAAACTCTAATTTTATCAATATAAAATGTAAGAGAATATCATATAATAAAATAATAATATGACAGGATACTAATAAGATGATGCATAATTATATTTAGTGTTTATTATACACAATAAAAATAAAGTTTTATGATATAATATAAATTATATTCAGTGAAAATTTTTTATTAAAATTATTTATAATTTTTTAAGATTGTTTTTAATTTTTTACAAATTATTCTAAATTTCAATTAAATTATAAAATATTATATTTATTTACAAAACTATTTTTATATTATAAAAAATTATATAACTTTTAAAATGTATAATTAATATATTAAAAACTAAATTTATTATTATTTAATTCATATTCTAATAATAATATAAATTTATGCATCACACTAATTATAAATATAAATATAAATAACATAACATATTGAATAAAAAATTACGATATATATTATCATATAAATAATATCAATAAAATTATACAATATTTTATTCTATTTATATAGTTACTTTTTGTTAAAATTATAAATGACTATATAATGTTTTGTAAAATTAATATTATGATGCCACTAATTTTCTATAAAATATATTTAGCTAATAAAAATATATTTTTTCGTATTTGATATATTGAGAGAGGAAAAAAAAATATTTTATCTTGTTAAACCAAATTTGGTTCCTCTCTTCAAATAAAAAAATACATATTACAATGATAAATAAGTAACAAAACATTATTATATTATTATATCATCTTAACAAAATAAATATGATATTACAGTAACAAAGAATCTTATCATGTCGTATTCTTCAAATGAAACTACAAGTTTAATTCCGATATTTGTTTCAGTCAAATAAAATAACTAAATAAAATAAAAAATGTTGGAAGTAAATATAAAAAATGTTCAAGATTACGTAGTTTCATCTTTAATTAGAGATAACAATAAAATAAAAATTTTACATTGAATTAAAAATATATAATTAGAGGTTAATTAACGTTCAAAGAATTGTAAAAATTGAAAAGCAAATTAGGAATCTCTGATCACTGTAGAAGAAAAAAAAGTGAATTAAGTTTTAAAGGTTTCTTTGTGTAAATTAAAAAAATTATTGTCCTTTTTAAGAATTACTTTTTTTTTATAAATTATTACTTTTCTTTGAATCATTATTTACAAAAATAATTATTACATTTATAAAAATTTTAATTATTATGTTTATTATTCACAAATCAATAATTTTCTATGAGATTTTCAAAACCAAAATTCAAGAAATAAATTATTTCAAAATTTAAAAATATTATAAAAATTTCCTTTTTACATATTTTTAAATAATTATTGTTTAAAATATATGTTTTTGTAAATAATTATTTTTATAAATTATTATATTCTTTTATAATTATTTTCTAAATAACTTAAAAAAAATATATTTTCCAAACCAATTTTTTAAAAGAATTGTTTTTTAAAAAAGTCAAAATTAAAATTCTCTTTCCTTCATTTTATTAATAACAAAACAAAAAAAAAATTCAAAATGGAACTCAACTGCTATAATAAAATCTGCTATATGGATAAGTATTTAATACCACATGTTATTTTGAACAGTATGCAATTGAAGGAAATAAAAGGTCTAAGTGTGTGTTATTTTGGTTTCTTGATTAAGAAAGGTCCCACATAGTAAAGGTGGACATACTGGTGCCATCAGCATTAATTTAAGGACAAGTTAAACTTTCTCTTTAAATTAATTTCTCTTATCTAATTTCAAAAATCCTCTTATTTGGAGAATAAAATGTATACTTTAATGCCAGTTACTTCTCCATCATACAATTTTTTTTTTCATTTAACAAATTTTTAATATATTTATAATTTTTTTATTTTAAATTTATTTATTAATTTTTTCCCACACATAAAAATATCTCTGTTATATATATATATATATATAATACTTTTAAAAGATATGATGTATTTTTATTTTTTTAATAATAATAAAAATGATATTGATAATTGTGTTTTTTATGATAAATGTGAACAATTATTTATTTTATTTTTTATTAAAATAGGATATTTTGTTGTTAATATATTTACAACTTATATGATTAATTTTAAAAATTCAGTAAATATATTATTTTTAAATATTTAATTTTATAATAATAAATTCAATGTTAGTTGAAAAAAATATAGATATTTTTTAATATTTATAATTTTTTTATTTTTCAAGAGATTTTTTTAATATACATATGACAAAAATAAAGAAAAAACGTTAACATTTCTTTTTCAATTGCATTAAACGCTTGACTCAATTGCGTGAGAAAGAGAAAAAAATTATTAAATAAATAAATTTTAAAATAAAAATAATAAGAACATTATTCTTATATTAAGAATTTATTAATTGCATAAAGTAATTTGTATAATACAGAAATCAATTTTCTACTTTAATTCATTAATATTAATACAAATAATCTTTTAGTCACATTGAATTATGTTCTACACATTTTTAAGAATTTTTTTCCCTTGTTCTTACTCCAAGTGAAAATGATAATTCTGAAATCAATATTATGACTTTATTGAAGTTGTATATATATACACTCATCATATTAAGTTTTAAACTTCATCTAAAGATCTCTATTTTAGTTTATAAGAAGGGAATCTAGTTAAATTTTTGAAAGTTAAATATACTATTGAAAGTAAATCATTAATTAAACTTACATTATATAAGTCAAATGATAATTTTATGGTTATGCTTAAACTATCAGAAGAAGATGAGAAATTTCCTAGTAAAAAAATGATTTATTTATTCAATGCTATATAAATGCTCCAAACATTACAATTAGTTTCCACATTCTAAATTTGATGAGTTCAACAATAGTGTAATGGAGAACTTGGAAGATATTACAGAGCCAGTGAGTCCTAGTGGAAGATTCTTCAACACCACACTGCTGTGTGCCTATGTTTTTGGCTTCTTAGAATCAGAAACTCCAATTGAACTCTCTCAAGCCAAGTATTTGTTCCAAGATGTCTTTCTACCGCTCAATCCACGCTTCTCTTCCATAATGGTTCTCTTATTAGTACTTCATTTTTGTAAATTTTTTTCCTTGCAACTAACTATTCATAAGAACTTTATCAACTAACTTGCACAAACACATGCTAGGTGAGAGATGAAAAAGGAGAAATGAAATGGAAAAGGGTAGAAGTGAAGGCTGAAGATCACATAAAGGTTCCAAAATTCCCTGAAAATGAGTCACTAGAATTGTATGACCAATATTTTGATGACTATGTGACACAGTTACTGATGGAAAGAACAGCACAAGATAAACCCCTTTGGGAAATTCATGTGATCAAATACCCTACCAGCACTTGTGCTGGCACCTTAATATTCAAACTTCACCATGCACTTGGAGATGGTTACTCCCTTATGGGAGCTCTTCTGTCCTCTCTTCAAAGGGCTGATGACCCTTCTCTTCCTCTCTCCTTTCCCTCTAGAAAATCTTCATCATCACCTTCTAAGAAGGGTTTCTTCAGGTGGTTCCCTTCCACAGTGTTCTCCTTTTTCAACTCTATTTCAGATTTTGGATGGAGCATAGTCAAAAGTACTCTTGTTGAGGATGATAGGTCACCTATAAGGAGTGGTGAAGAAGGTGTGGAGTCTCTGCCTTGTGTGATATCAAACATATCCTTCTCTCTTGATCAAGTGAAAAATATCAAGTCCAAGCTTGGAGTGGTAAGACTAATTTGTTGGTGTTGGTGGCAAAACATTGATGTTTTTTAAGGACATAAACTTTAATGATCCTACCAATAACTGTTCTTAGGATACTAATTAAGGAATCAGTAAGTAGAACATTTTCAAATTGAGTAACAAAATCACTGTAGAAGGCTTTGTTGTTAATTACCTAAACAAACACTTTAGGATGCTTATTTGATATTAGAAATAAATGCTTATTATACAAGTGGACATGGTTAATTGCTGCTTTAGTTTCAAGGACTAAAGTCAAGAATAACTATCAAGATGAAAAGTTTGATTTTGATTAAGATCAGAGACAATATGCATGATATTATATTGTGCTACCATTTTAGGTAAGGTAAAAGATGATAACTTTTGTGTGTAATTGCAGACAATAAACGATGTGATTACTGGGGCAATCTTCTATGGGATTAGGCTGTACATGCAGGAGATTGATAACAAGGCAGGGAAAGCAAGTTCAACAGGATTGGTGATGCTGAGTACAAGGAACATTGGAAGTTACCAATCAGTCCAAGAAATGATGAAGGCTGATTCAAAATCCCCTTGGGGGAATCATATCTCTTTCTTGCATGTACCAATACCTAAGCTAAGCCAAGCCAACACATCCAACCCCCTTGAATTTGTGTGGAATGCCCAAAAAGTAATCAAGAGGAAGAGAGATACTTTCACTGTTTTTCTTATTGAATGGCTCTTAGATATGGAGCTAAAATTAAGAGGACATGAGGTGTGTACATGCATGTGTAGTAGCAAGCTTTCAATCTGTTCATTATGGCATGCATGTATATTAGAAATAATTGATAATTAGACAGTAGCTCTTTCCATTTAGCAGTTAGGTTAGCAGTACAGTTTTGTTTGTCTTTGTTCTGAAAAGTTTTGTTCTGTTGGCATTTGTTACATTACAGGCAGTGGCTAAACATATCTATGAGACACTGAGGAAGTCAAGTGTTGTTGTGTCCAACTTGATTGGACCAGTGGAACCTATGGTTTTGGCAAATCATCCTGTGAAAGGCTTGTACTTCACAATGACAGGTGGACCAGAGGTAAACACCATCTTAGTTTCTTTACTGTTCTATGGCCACAACCCTGTTCTTAAGGTGGATGATAAAAGCATGGGGAAATTAACAATAATTTGATGCTTTCAAAACAAAGGATGCAATTTAAGAGGAAAAAAATGATGTTATAATCACTGTTAAAAGAATACAAGCTACCACCACTTATCAGTATGAATATTTGATATGAAAACTATCATAATAATGAGAACATGTTAGTTGACTTTATATATTGTATGTACTAATTTAATAATTATTATTTGGAGAAATAGATTAGTTAACCGTGGTAATTACCATATATAACATGTTATCATTTGGGATTGCAGAGTATAAATATTTCAGTTATAAGCTACACTAGAACGCTGAGAATTACCTTGAAAACACAGAAAGGCTTTATTGATGAGAAGAAGTTCAAATTGTGCGTCGTGAAAGCCTTTGAGTTCATATCCAAAGCAGCAATGGAGATACCCAACAAAAGCAAAGGGTAATTTTGATGAAAAATGTTATATTTGTAACAATTCTTACAACAACATTATTATCTGTCGATCACTTTTTTTACACGTGGGCATGTGCAAGTAAGAGTTTGCAACTTTTATAAATTAGAGGTTTGACTACTATCAAACCATTTATGAATATTTAATTTCATTTGAAATGTATGTCTATCGAGATAATAAGTGTGTTGAAGATTTTATATCGATAAAAAAATAAGATAAATTTATAATATACGAGTGTGACAATGACAATTTTTACCTTACAAATCTTTTTGTAAGAATAAATTAAACTTAAACTCATTTTTAACATAAACAAGTAGAGATCATGGATCCTAATTTTGTTTAGTATTAGAATGTAATTTACTTCCATTGTTCAAATCATCCATTTGCTAACATTATTAAAATCATGACATTTAATGTAATTCTTTTAATTAGGTTTCATATCGATGGATGATTTTTTACTTGTCTTAAATAATAGTGGTTTTTTGGCAAAGAATACTCGATTTTAGTCAGGAGTAGTTTTGTTTAAAGAATACTCAAATTTAGTTAGTAATGGTTCAATTTAAAAAATACTCAGATATTAGCTAAGAGTGACTAGGTCTAAAGAATACTTAGTTTTAGTAAGAAGTAACTACATTCCCAAATGACAATACTCAAGGCGTTAGCTAGAAGTGACTATGTTCTTAAATAATACTCAAGGAGTTACCTAAGAATGACTACATTCCTAAGCAATACTCAAGGGGTTAGCCAAGGGTGGCTACATTCTCAAACAACACTCAAGGGGTTAGCCAAAAATGGCTACGAGCCGAGAGAATACTCATATCGTACTTCACAACATTAGTTTACTTAGTGAAATTCATTTTGTTGATTGAGAATTGAATGTAGTTGACTGAGTTAGGCGAACCAATACAAAAACATGGTGTGTGTATTTCTTCTTTCTTGATCTCCTTTTCTTTGCATGTTAGAGTCATTATGACAATTAAGTTTTTTGAGAAAATAATTTTAAACAGATGAGTCCATTAAATAAAAGTTTATGTATGACGTATATCATCAAACACAAATCTTATTAAGAAAATCGTTAACAAATTATTTGCCCTATATAAAGTATCATTTCAATCATTATCATTAGACGATATTTACAATAGGTTTTAAAGAATTATTTAAACACAATTCAATCATTCCTTCTTGTATTTTTTCTATTTCTTACAACTTTTATAAGAAGATCGACATAACAAGACATCGAACAATAGTTGAGACTCCTCAATAGAATACCCAACAAAGAAATTTAATAAGATCATTATGGAAAGAATGAGATGTATTTTGTTGAGTGTCAAAGTTCCCAAGCTGTTTTTGGCTAAGCTACTACTACTACCTATGCCACTTAACAATGCCTAATATGAAGATTCCTAAGAAAAATTGTTCAATGTTTTTCCCTAGTCTTGAAAATCTAAAAATCTTTAGTTGTGTTGGTTATGCTCACCTAAGAAGAGAAAAGATAGAATCATGTATTGTTAAATGCATGTTTTAGGGTAAATAAGATGAGTAAATATAGATTACGATATCTTGAACTAGGATTCAAAAAATTTATCATTAGCTGAAATATTGTCTTGAATGAAATTAAAGTGACTTACAAGTTAAAAGTTCTAAGATGTGAGTCTGGGAGTAATCGTGACGGTGAAAAGTAAAACATTGAGGTGGAAATTAGTATAACATTTGATTTTTGACAAAATGATGAATTGGATGATCTTGTAGAAGAAGGATCAAATGATTAAGATAGACGAGCTGATTGTAGTTACAATATTTCTAATGGTAGAAAAATAAGAATTCTAAAAAGGTATGGGTATCCAGAGTTCATTGTATTGTCCTTAGTAGGTTCTAGTGAGGTATTAAATGATGAACTCTCGAGTGTACTGATTGCTTTAGAAAGTTAGAAGAAGACTCAATGGTTAGGTATCATGATGGAGGAGATGAATTCACTTTGTTTAAATGATACCCAGACTCTGGTTCATAAAACTATGGGTTCTAGATTGATCAATTCTAAATGGAGTTTTAAACTAAAGGATGGAATTACAGGAACTAATAAGAAAATATTCAAGGTGAAATTGGTGGTTAAAGGATTTACCTAAAAAGAAGAAATTTATTACGATGTTGTATTCTCTATTGGTGAAACATGTATCCATTCAAGTGTTGTTAATCATGGTTGTCAGACTTAACCTTGAGTTGGAATAAATGGACTTTGAGATTACTTATATGGAGATTTAGAAGAGACCATCTATATGAAGCAACCAAAATTATTTGAGGTAGAAGGTAAGAAGGATCTTGAAGTAATCTCTAAGGAAATGGAACCAAAGATTTCATGACTTCATTACGACTATTGGATTTAAGTGGACTAAATACATGTGTTTACTTCAAGTTTATAGAAGAAAATTGTTTCGCATTATTATTGTTGATAACATTCTAATAACCAACAATAGTAAGCTTGAGATTGATAAGATTAATACTAAGTAGAATAAGGAACTTGATAGGAAGGATCTTGGAGTTGCTAATAAAATATTGGGAATTAAGATCATTAGACAACATGGCTAAAACATTTACGTGTCTCTAGAAATGTAACTCAAAAAAAATCATTGACAAGTTTGACATGACCAACTTGAGATATGTTTCCACACCTTTGGGTCAACATTATAAGTTAAGTGAATAGTCCTGTAAGACTGTGGAGGAAGAAAATTATATGGATGATATTCCATGTACAAACATTGTTAGTTTTGTGATGTATGCAATGTTCTACACTCACCCTAACATAACATATCTTGTGAGTATTGTAATTAAGTTCATGTCAAATCTTGGATGAGCTTATTAACAAGTTGTTAAGGAAAAAGTTCAACAACTTAAGGTTTTAATTAGTGCTTCAAAACAATTATGTGTAAAACATGATCACACTTCATCTGTAAGACAATTGTGCTACAAAAACAACAGATCATGTAAAATGCAAGTGTTTCATATGACATACGATACACCACTATGCACTCTTTTCTCATAGTCTAATAAGGCCCACATAAGAACAAAGGAAACACGCCTCAAACATCAAACAATACACATAGGCCAAACAAACCTTGTACTAAATTAAATATGTATGTGTTTATGCTTTGTTTGTAGGGAATGTCCGTCTGTCAAAGAAATTGTTTAAAATAAGATATTAAAGATCTCATAAGGCGTGAGCTAAAACTACTTTCTTCATCAACTTCCTAACATAAAGAGATTGTCAACTCTGACCTAATTATTTGCCATGTACGAAATGCATATCAATCTTGAAATTATGCAAGAGGTTATACTACCTAAGGAGATAAATATTATCAAATATCAAGAATGTTGTCTAGAAAAAGGAGCAAAGATCAATGCTGCATTAAATCCAAGGATCATGATAAATCTTGTCAAACACCAATGTATTAGGATCCTAAGAAATAATCACCTAATGTATTAGGATCCTAAGAAACGAAAATGGAAAACACTTTCCTCCCTAAGAGAGTGAACCAAATCATTGTATACGTCAAAAAATGCTATCCTCCCTAAAGAGCAAGATTATCTTAACTAGAAGATAAAACTTAACATTGCATTCGTCATCAGATGCAATGCTCTCTTGTTATCATACCCAATGAACAATTAAGCATTATTAGACACCAAACCTTCGAATCTTAGCCAGAAGTGACTGTTTGACAAATAATACTCGGGTCAACTAGGAGTGACTTGAGTAAAGAATACTCCATGATGGGGTCAACTATGAGTGGTTTCGATCCAAAATAATACTTGGTTTCTAGGAGTTGCTTGAGCAAAGAATATTCAATTAAACTAGGAGTGATTTGTGTTAAGAATACTCAAAGAGTTAGTTAGGAGTGACTATGAGCCTAAAGAATACTCGATGTGTACTTTACAGTGTTAATAGGCTTAGTTAAACTTGGGTAGTTGGCCAAGAACTGGATGCAGTATGTTGTGACAAATGAACCAATATAAATCATGCTGTATAGTTTCTCTCTTTTCTCACTTGTTCACACACACACACACACACACACACACCACACACACACATACACACACACACACACGTACATACACATGTTTATTGTAATGATCATCTAGTCTATGTATTTGAGTGTAACACTCAAATACATAGACTAGATGATCATTACAATAAACATGTGTATG
>Ga0099824_1009232_pt1 | contig 12237 bp, 8 predicted proteins | sample SiratrowhiteBW_FD_76837 | JGI IMG/M metagenome (GOLD analysis project Ga0099824, IMG submission 76837) | Root nodule microbial communities of legume samples collected from California, USA - Siratro white BW | ecosystem: Host-associated > Plants > Roots > Nodule | place: USA: California... | reverse complement strand
CTGCCATCATTATACTTTAGATAACTTACTCTCTCTCTCTTTTTTTTTTTTTTTTTTCTTTTTTAACCAGTGTTTTTTTGTTTTTTGGTTAAAATATTATTGATTTATTTTATTTTTTTTTATTTAAACAACAATTATATTTTTTTTTTGTTTTTTTTTTTTTTCTTTCTTTTTTTTTTTTTTTTATCATGTTTAACCAGTGTTATATAGTGTATTGGATAAAATATTAATGATTGATTTTACTTTTGTTGAAAATTGTATTAAATATGTCAGTAAATTATGATGGGTACATCAACAACACTTGTTTTTTTAATTTCTTAATCATAGATGGTAATTAAAACTTTCATTTTTTTTAAATCTACATAGCTTAGTTACAATTATTTGCGCAGCGTTATTCTTTTATAAAAAAATTGGAGTCCACTCTAGAATTTAATGCCATGAATAGTGTTTTAATTTTATCATGTTATATAATACGAAATACTGATAAATTTTGTTATTAATTAATTAACGTAGAAGAATTTGATTCATCGCCAAAATTTTATAGAGCAAATGTTTATAATGAGTATTTTTTCTACTATTAAAGAGAATTGTGGTTAAACTGTTTTCAGTTAATTATGTAGTAAATTGTATTCTTAAGCTATTTTAAAGAGTTTATTGAAATTTATGCTCCAAAAAAATGGTTAAATCTCGATTTTTATCGCACAGATTACCAAAATAAAATTAATTTGTAATTGCATAACAACAATTAAAATATTTTTAAAAAAGTATATAAATTTATTTACTTAGAAGTATATATATATTATAAAAGAATAGTCACGTTTTTTAAAAATTAATTCTTTTATTGAATACAAATTTTTTCTTATTAAAATAAAATATTAAATACAAAAGTGTAATCCCTCTATCTTCTTCAAGAATACACGTGATTAATTGTTTTAGGTAAAATTAACTAATTAGAAGCCATCATTAAAATTGCTTAAGTGGATTCTAAAGTAATTATACAATAAAATAATTAAATAGTATAGTATCGATTAAACAAATTCAAAATTGTCACTGACACATATTAAAATAAAAAATAATTAAATATATTAATTATGATGACTAAACAACCTTGAAGTGAAGATTAATTTTGGAATTAAATTAAATAATATTATCATTATATCTATTTAGACGACCATAACAAGAATTTTAAAAGTATAATATAAAATAAATTAGTAAAAGGGCTGGTAGACTTGTATTATTTTGAAATAATATCAGTTTGGCCGATATTTTGCACGAGGAAAAATCAGAAGGAAAAAATAATGTTACGTTCAAAATATAGAGCATCAATCAATCAAAAAATTTATCTAAAAGACTAAACTTTCCGTTAGTCTTGTTCAAAGTATATAAAGTATATAATATTCTTAAAAGGAATTGAAAACTTTATTAGGAAAAAAAATAATCAAATTACAAATTTTAATTTAATCTAATTATAATATATGAGTATATCATATTATATTATATATAAAATAAAAGAATTAAAACCTAGAATAGAAGAAGAATGTTAATTTATCTGTCACTCTTTAATTAATGGTCTCTATAAATAATAAAGAAAAAAAGAAAAAAATATATATAAACTATTTCTAAAGTAAAAAAAAATATTCAAAAAAAAATATATTTTATTTTTAAATAAGATAAAATAAAAACTGACTTTGAACCATTGTAATAACTCTTTTATTTATTATTAATTATAATAAGCTCAGTTTACCTATTATGATTCAATAAATATTTACATAATATAACCAATATTATTTTACATATTATACTTCGTACATTATTATATTTTTAATATTTAAAGCATTATATCCTGTTCCCCTCTGTCTTGAAAAAAACTCAATCCTTCTGCGGTACTGAATTTATCGAAATATAACACTTTTCATTTATTTCTTAACTTCATAGCGTTATAGGAACTTAACCAATAACAAAACCTAAAAGATAGACTATGTGAGAATGATGAATTATTTTCAAACATACACAATAGCCTTTTGGAAATGAACTATGTGAAAATGATGAAAGTTATTCCAATCTCAAGTTGCTTACGTCCAATATTTTGATGTTACGATGGGTTGAGTGTAAAATTGTGAAAAAGGTATTAATACCATTTTTTTCTAAATCTTTTCATGGACTATACATTTTATGACCTGATCCAACTTCAAAACTAGCTTATTTATTTTTGACTTACATTTTTTAATTTTTAAAAATAAAAATTATAAATAATACGACTTTATGTTGTATTTCGAATTAGTTTTTTATAAAAAAATTACACATAGAGTCATACAGAAAGTCAACTCAATTTTTTTAAGTCAGTTTTTAGTCGAGTTTAATATCATACTAGTCGATTAAATCATGCCAATTTTGACAATTCCAATATTTATAATTATTCGAAATATAACTTAAATTTTTTTATAGGTATAAAAAATTTTATGAAGGTGTTCAATAATGTTGGTCATTTATGAATATTATGATAAAAGTATAAAAAATGGTAAAAGTAAAATTGTTTTCACTATTAATAGTTGAAAATAAAATATTTTCTCAGAAACCGAGCAAGCTTTAATTCAGCTATCTTTCTGTTGCATGCTTAACGAGCCTACTATGGGGTAGCTATTACAGAAGAAGGCCAAGGCCAAGCTTTGTATTTTTTTCTTCCCACCTGGGCAACACAGCTATTTCCATGGTGCTATATTACACAATAATTTTCTGGTGCATTGATTGGTGAAAAAAAAATGTGGCCTGTAAAAGAAAAGCAAAAGGGAAAAAGAGGAAAATTTGAAGCAAATAAATGGGTTGAAAAAAAGATTTTTTAAAAGGGGAGAAAAAAAAAAAGAAAAGGAGAGGCATAGGCATTGAGGTCTGACAAAGTGGGTAGCAGTAAAAGTGGAAGTAGGTCATAGTGGTGGGTTTAGTAGACCAAATAATAGGAGTAAAGACTCATAAATAGCATAATTGCTGGGATATTTGTACATGCAATGGCTTTTGGTTAGTGTGTGTTCAAAGTAGTGTTGTCGAGAGTTGTGCCAACAAACAGTTTTGACGCATAACTTAATCATGTCATGGCAATATATATTAGATTATGATCAAACAGTTCCTCCATCACTCAAAATTCCGATATGGAAACCTTTTCTCACTGCTTCTGCATAAGATTCCATCTCACATGCCAATTTCATCATTCCAGCTTGGAGAACTTTGTTTTTGTTTTCTTCTGAGGGGAATATTGTTCAAGTTTTGCGACCCAGTTCTGGATCAATCACTATTTCCAGTTATGGCATAATGCGTGAACCCATTTAAATATAAATAACTTTTGCAAGTTGCTGAGAGAGAGGGGTAGATGGGGAAAGTCATAAAAAAAGATAGCCAAAATCACTTTGTGGATTTGAACTGTGGAACTTATCACGTTTCTTCATTTTTGTTTACTCAGATTTTATAATACGAGATTGAATATGCTTTTTGCCATTTCTTTAGAGCCTTTAGAATAACTGCTTTATCTGTTTCAGCTTAAATGTGTTTTGCACTTAGCAACAAGTGTGGTTCAATAAAGTAACTCCATCTTTTAATGGAAAATGCCTCTCGTTTTTCTTAACCTTTTATGTAACGTTTTTCCTGTTAAAACTCATAATAATTTTAAGTTGAAATCGTTATTTTACAATTGTTGGAATACAATAAAATCTTCAATTAGAGAATATCAGGAGTGGTTTATAAGAGAACTTCTTTTTTAAATACAAACATTTAGTTGGTTAACCATTTGATAGAAATAATAATATAATGGGGTCCAAAAATAAAAATTCACAAACAAGAAATGAAGAGGATCACTGAATTATTAGAGAATCAGAATTTGGAATCAATTCTAATTGTTATAATATTTTTTGTTATTCCTTACTTACTGTTATAGAAATTAGTTTATTTTAAAAACATATACAAATAATATTATACATATACTATTTATTAGTATTTCTTTTTAATTTTAGATAAAAATTGTATCATAATTTTACTATAAAAATAGGTATTTTTCTAGTCAATTTCAATAATATCGTTTTGTATAAACATGAAAATATACCAATGATTTATAAAATTAATATTTATTTATTAGATTTGGTTTTGGTTGGTACATTGTTATTTTAGTCTCTATTGATTTAATTTTACAAAAATATATCAACTCAATTTTGTGTGGGATTTTGAGTTGACGTCAAATCGACGTCATTTCTTTTAATTGATATTAGTGTACCTTTTTATATGTGGAAGTTAAGATTAAACACATTTTTTCTTTTTTTATTGCATTGATTAGGGTTATTTTAATTTAATGTTAGATGGATTTTTTTTAGCTAATGTCGATCAAAGATAGTTTTTTCTTTTTTTAGTGTACATTGGTGGTATTTCTTAGTTGTATTAAACAATATTTTCTTGACCATCACTGATAAGGTTATTTTTTGGACAATGTCAGGAATTTTTTTTTATTTTTATTTTTTTTAACGTGAGAATATTTTTTTAACAAATAAAATTTATGATTTTTCAGTTGATGTAGATACGAGTCATTGTTAACATTGAATTCATTTTTTCGTTTAGCTAATGTGAGTTAAAAATAATTTTATATTAGTCAAGATTTTCTTGACCATCACTCATAAGGTTATTTTTTTAATGATATCAATCATAATTTTTTTTATCGTTATTAGTATGATAATTTTTTTATCAAATAAAAATTATGATATTTTAGTTGACGTGGATATGAGTTATCGTTAATATTGAAAGCATTATTTTTTTTTATTAATGGGGGCTAGAGTTAGGGTTATTTATCGCTGTTGAGAATTTTTTTCCAACTAATTTCAACCATGATTTTTTTTTTCAGATGATATTTCTCAGGAGTTATTTTTATTTTATATTTGTAATAACTATTTTTCTTTTAATGTCGCCATAGCTACTTTTTTCCTTGTCAGAGTAGGCGGGAAAAAAAATTCCAACCAATCCTAAACTGACCCTAACAAAAAGACTTGTCTAAAAAATAATATGAAGCTAACCCCGAACTGATATCAAATAAAATTCTTGTAATCATCGTCAGTCATAAGTTCATAACTAATCTTATTGATATCAAATAGAATAAAATTATCATAATCATGATTATTCATAACTAATCTTAATCGATATCAATAAAAGAAAATCCTTCTCATCACTTCTTGAAAAAATTAAGAAAAAAAAATTAATCACAATGAGCATCAACCAATAAACGTCAATAACTAATATATTTTCAAATCATTAAACACGATTTAACATTGAAATAATATTTAATATTTAATAATAATTAAAATATTCTATTCAAATAAGAAAGTTCACATTCATTAAATTTAAATTATTTTATTTAACTAAAATATTTTCAAAATGTCAGTAACTTAAATTAAAAGAATTCAATCTGTATGTAATTTATGAATTTTAATCCGATTTTTTTTTTAATAAAGTTAACTAAAATGCACTAGTCATAAATCAAATACTTTTATATCATTATTTGACTATAAACTTCGATGATTAGTGACATGAAATTTACAATAGCAATGATAATCAAACTCTTAATCAATAGTGGATACTTCTTCTTTGGTTGAACGAAGCTCTCAGCGATAAATTGAGTAGTTGTTAGGACAGTGACTTATTTTATATTTGTCAAGTTTCAACCGACAAAGGGAGAAAAACTCCAAAAGGTCATAATTCTCTTGATTCTTCTCATAATTCATACCTTTCAGTTTCTATTCGAAGTATTACACTTCGATCCACATGTGCTTTGCTGCAAAGTCATGAAATATAAATTCTAACAGATTCTTCCTTGTCTCTTAATCAACATTAAAAAGACAATATTAGAAGGTCATGACCCAAATAATAGCTATATAATACACTTTTGCCATGTTTGTAGTGATTAAACAAGAAGGTTATCAGTCTAACGTGGACATTTAAGGCAAATTAATTAGTTAGACACATTTAAGTTAAGCAATTGATCATGAAGCGCAAAGATATGCACCTGGGGCAAAATAAAAATGGTATAAATTTGGTCTAATATAAATAACAAAAAAATATTTAAATAAACATTGATGCACGTTAACAGCATATTCATTTTTTTTTTAAATTCATGTGTTAGGTTATGTGAAATAATACACGTTAGAAATTATATCCTCATGAAAAATCTTAATAGTTTAGTTGAAATATATCAATCCGACTTGATTTCTTGGACTTACCATACAAAGACTTAAGTGTTTTTTTATATCTCATCAATAGCAAGAACATCAATAAGAGAATACAAGAATTAAGAAGACTCCAGGAAGCACAAAAATAACCACAAGAACAAGGAAAGAAAAAAAAATAAAAAAGATGTTTCTCGCATACCTAAATCATGGATGTGTTCCATAATAATACAAATTTAGTGTTAGACATTCTGATTCTGTTAAGTTGTAAACAAAAGAAGGTATTTAAACTAAAGAAGGTATTGTATGAGATTAAAAAATCTTTTCGATGATCAGTGCAAAGTGGAATTTGGTATTTATGTGAAGGAAACTCAACACATGAATTTAGTTGTTATGTGGAGACTAAGATTGAACAATTTGAAATGTATGATTTAGGTTCAAGTATTTTCTTGGTCGTGAATTTTACTCCTAAGAGAATATACTTGTAAAGTACTTAAAAGATTCCATATGAAAAGTTGTAATGCAGCTAGGTTCAAATAGTTGCAATGAAAAGTTGATAGTAAATTTGAAATTAACTAAAGAATTGGATGAAGAAAATAGTAAATGCAATTCTTTTGAAGCAAATTATATATGATTTAAGTTTGTATGTAGCAATAGGCCTAATATTAGGTATAAAGTTGTTCTTGAAAGAAGAGTACATGTGACTATCTTTTCAAGTATCTTAATATACCAATATCTTGATCCTTGAAAAGACAACATTGTAGCACTCCGGTTAAGTGAAGCTAAGTATACAGCACATGCAGAAGCTGGATGTCTTATGATTAAAGTCATTGTTAAAAGAACTAAAACTTGAATATATGAAACCAATACAACTATTGTTGACAATAAATTAAGTATAAAGTCTCTCTAAAAATCCACTATTTCATGATAGGAGTGAACACATAGAAACAAAAGTTTTCATTTTCTCAATAATTAAGTGAGTAAAAGTAAATTGAAACTTGTATATTGATATACTGTAGATCAACTAACAAATGATTTGATTAAGTCACTTGGGCAAGTGAGATTTGAAAAGCTCAAAAAATTGTTAGAAATGAAGTTGATTAAATTTTTGGATTAAAAGAGAATGTGGTATAATAATCTAAAATAAATCATATTATTGAATTCATTAAGAAATAAAGACCGAATAATGTATCCTTAAAACAAACTACATCTTCTTAAGAATATGATCGACCTACCCAAACCCAACTTATATGAACTACCATAAAAGGAATCCACTTTTAAGAAAAGGTCTGACAAAACGGCACCGTTTTATGTTGATACGATCACAGCTTCCACAGAAGTGCTGGAAAAGTCCAAAAGGAAAAAGATGCTCAAATAATGAGACCTGAGTCAAAGGTTTCGGTAAAGGTCTCATGGAGACTTAACTATAACAGAAGAAAACATTTACTTTCATAGTGTCGGTGCTACGAAAAATCTGTTACTTTTTAACGAAGAAGTCCTAATTAAGTTTTAGCATATAATTAAGGAAATAGCAAAACACACATAGAGATGGTAATTAACCTATTAAAATAATTATGTGTCCAGTGCTTCATCTATTCAAAGAGACAATATATGGTTGTGTCAGTGTTTATTATCAGTAGAAAATGATAATTCTTTCCAAAACAACTTTATTTTTAAGAAGAGTTTAATTTTTGGTTAATAACTATAAGTTATTCTTTTAAGTTAGTTTTAGAAAGAATATTTAGAATAATAGTTTTTTCAGTTTTTTTTATCTTATAAATATCAAATATGCCACATTAATGTGAGTCACTTGGTTAGTTTAGTGTTAACAATGATGTTACATGTTAACATAGTATATGTGGATTTAAATGAAATCATTCATCCACTGGTGTTATCTAGGCTAAGTAAGTGTCAAATTAAAATAAAAATCTATATAAATGTAATACTGACATAAAAGAATACAGTGCATGAAATGACACGATAAAATTTAAAATAATCATCACTCAAGAAGTGGACCCAAAACTAACCAACAAAGAAAAGAGTCAAGTGCTACAAACTAAAATTAATTTCAAATCTCCTTGTGAATTATGCTAGACAAAAAGAATCTCTATTTAACTATATAAATATATATTATATAGAATAGGTCAGTTTTATAAGAATAAATTAAACTTAAATTTATTTTTAGTAAAAATAGTGACTTAGATATTTTAGGAAAGTTTAAGTGCTATGGATCTTCAAAAATTATGCATAAATTACCATCATGGTGATCATAATTTATATCTTGAAGAATCACAAATGTTGAAATGATAGGCAAATTATGGCAGTGGTATTCTCTTTTAAATGTGTCCATGTGTGGGGCAATTTTAATTATATTCATGATGAGGATGAGAATTGGATGAACGTGGGAATGAAATGATCAATTATTCAGTGTCACATGTTATCAGAGTTTGGTTGGATGAGAATGCTGAGTTTGACAGGCACAGAGAACCTTGAGAGCCATGATATGCATCTCATCATAATATTAATTAATCAATTACAGAAATATTTATGAAATGGTAGTCCATAAAATTTTCGTAGTCTATATCGATTACACTTTTTGACACGGTGATGGGTTCAAAATGGTCTTCAATTGAAGGTGGAACTTCAACTTCCTTTTCTCATGTTGTGATTGGTGATTTAAAAAGGCAATAATATAAAACTAAAGCAACACATGACATATATGGAATCTTAGTTTTGATTAAAGGCTAAGCACCTTTTCTTTCTGTCCTTTGTGTTTCTTTGTCTCTGTTTTTTCTTTGTTTCCATTGTTCGTAGCTCATGCTTTATGCTGGTTAGCCATGAACCTAGTTGGTGATTGATGGATAAGATACACATGTGATGAAACATATTTTGTGTTAAAATTGTAATAGTTTATGAGTAAAACTTGGCAAATGTATATTATTTATATGTGGTACATGAACTACAAAAGTTGTTTAGTTTTTGTTGGTTTAGTACAATCGTACAACAGTTGTGTGAAAAATGTAGCATGAAAGCAGAAAGAGTGAGTGAGTGCGACAGATAATAGATATGAATTGATGAAGATTGTGCTGATAAGGGAGATAGGCTGAACATAGACCAAGATTCCCTACAATTCAAAAGCGATTGTGCAGTCATAATCTAATCATTTTATATAACTTTTATCTGTAATTTCATTTATCAGATTTTTAATTATCAAAAATAAAACTAATGATGCACTTAGCAGAGAATGAGTGAAACCAGGTGTGCAAGAAATTAATAGGTAAAATAAATATAAAAAAAGAAGAAAACTTGTTTAATTGAGGAGAAATAAAATGAAAATTAATTTCTAAAATTTATTTGAATTAAAATTTATTCTTCTTATTATGATTGAAGAAAATGGGAGAGGATACATAACTTTTTATAAATATGTTTGGATGTGATTCTTTATGAATACTACTAATAAAAAAATAAAAAAATATAATGATTTTTTTATCGATTAAATTTAATTTTATATAATTTAAAAAAATTATTTTCAATTTAAACGTAAATTATTTTAATTTATACAAAAAATATTATTCTAGGTGGATGCTACTAGAAAATATATACATTACAGTTATTTTAGTGGTTATGTGAGGACCTTGATTAGTTAAAAAAAAAAAGGTTCTATTTCATTTCACCAAATAATGAAACTTTTCATTTTAAACTCACTTTCATTTTTTTTTTCAAAGTATTTATTTTTTACCAAAACAGGTTTAAAGGAGTCGATTTTGCGTAAATTAAATGATATAAGATTATTTCAAATGTGTTTAAATTCTAGTTGAAATACCTAAATCAATTTTTAATTCTAATGAATATTTTGTAAATGTATTTGAAGTTTGTTTAGATATGGAAATAAAATTCACCCAAAACTCCAATTAATTTAAAAGATAAAAAGTCTATTTAAATTTCAGTTAGAATACTCCTACTAATTTCCAATTTGAATTAAAAATTATGCGAATATGTTTGACATTATTTTTCTAGACTAAAGTTAAAAATAAGATTCCCTTAAACTTAATCTTCAGTAAAATTGAAAATTACAATAAATTATGTTATTTTTTTTATTATAGTTGTTTCAACTTAATTGAATTTTTCAATTGAAATTTAAATACACACCATAATTATTCTTCGACTCTAGTTGAGTTTAAATCAAATTAATTTCTAACTAAAATCCAAATATACTGTTAATGTTCTCTTATTCCATAATCTTGAATTTAAATTATATATATATATGTAAAATACTATGAAAGAAGATGTTGTGATCTATAGTGATTCCATTGAAATTAAGTAAAACGGTCTTTTATAGAAGAAAAATACATATTTGGAACATTTGAGAAAGTTACAATATGGAATACTAGTGTTTCTTAGTTGTGTTTGTGAATGACATGAATGCGAAATTTGGTTGCACTGTAGTGTCTTGATGCGTTTGAATCTAAACATTGTTTCATTTTTTTATTTTTCCTTTTTGCACATTACTTAAATCTTTGTTTTAAGTGAGTAATTTTGCGTGTTATCACTTAGTTAATTAATAAAATAATTAATTTATATATTTGGTAAAAAAATAAATAGAGATAAAAAGAAAAATGTGGCGAAAAGAAAGTGAAATAAAAGTAAGTATATCCTAAATCTTATGTCCTATTTCTTTAAAAAATCACATTTATTTAATTAAAAAAGCTTATTAATTTATTTTTCATCTATTTTTTTTTTCATTTTTCAGTTTTATTTTGTTATATTATATTAATTATCAAAATTGTGTCCAGTAAAACTAGTTCACGTGAAAACTTATAAGTTGGGAGTTGAAAATATACGAACTTATAAATCAGTTGATTGATTTTAAAGTCCACGGTAAAATTAGCTATTTGAAGCAACTTATAAAAATAAGTTACGAGCTATTATTGTGTAAGAAACGAATTTATTTTATTTAAACGATTATAAATTGGTCAAAATATTTTAAAATTACTCATTCTTAGTTTATAAATATAAGATACTTAAAAATAATACATATATTGAAAATTTAGTTTAAGTTAGTTTATAATATTAAATTTCTTTATAATTTTAATAACTCTTCTAAATATCCTTCAACAATTCATATATGAGAAGAAAAGAATAGGGGAATTTCAAATTTTAAATTAAACTCTTTCATTTTTCATTCTCCGTAGGATTTTTTTTTTTTTTTTTTTTTTTTTTTTATTATTTTGTTGGTTTTTTTGTTTTTTTTTTTTTTTTTTTTTTTAATTTTAAATCACTTGGTGGGATACACGTGTCTACGTACTTTTAAAAATTAATTTTGGTCTAATCTTTAGAAGAGCGAAAAATATAGTTTATAATATTTACTAAATTCTACGTTTAGTCCTATAACTTCTTTTTTATATGTTCGATTAAAACATTTGGTGTTAAAATTTCCTTTGTCTTTTAAATTTTAAAAAAATATATTTGGGCATTTTCCATTATATATTTCTACTTAAGAAGAAGAACTAATAGTTAACGTTGTATACCAAATATATTATTTTTAATAATATTAAATATTTTTTAAACATCATACAGTAGCCTTAAATATCAAAAGTTTAGAAGACGAAAAAGTAACTCCTAAATAAGGGGTAGAATTCTAGACAAAAAGAAAAATTGTACTGAAAAAGCAACATAAAAATAAGGATAAATTCTTCCTCCACCTCCATACCCTCTTCCTGCACCCCTATATAATTTTTTTATTCTATGACTGCCCTTCATTTTTTTATTCCATGACTGCCCTTCATGAAATTACATAAATATCCTTATCATTTTTTGAAATTGTGAATCGGATGGAGGTATATCCGGTTTTCATTTTTTAAAAAAAATATAAACCGAACGACCTCATCCAGTTCTCAACCCAGCAGATCGGAAAATCCTCAAATTTGCCGTCGACAGCCTCCCAAATCCCAAATCAACTACTCTAATCATCAATATCACCTACTAATTGCTAATAAACATCACAAATTGGTTACCTAATGCTTCTATGAAGGATTAATTGAAAGATTTT
>Ga0099824_1009230_pt1 | contig 12239 bp, 5 predicted proteins | sample SiratrowhiteBW_FD_76837 | JGI IMG/M metagenome (GOLD analysis project Ga0099824, IMG submission 76837) | Root nodule microbial communities of legume samples collected from California, USA - Siratro white BW | ecosystem: Host-associated > Plants > Roots > Nodule | place: USA: California... | reverse complement strand
TTATACCTCTATTCCTTAAAATGTCACTGTTTCAGATCTATTCACTCCCAAGTGTCAATCTTCTTCATACACAGATCCGGTTCACTGACGCTAAGCAACAGTCTTTTGTTTTTAATCTAAAAAAGGGAAAAGGAATTGTAAGGGGAAAAAAAAAAAAAAAAAAAGGAAAAGAGAGAAATAAAGGAGAATAAATTATTGATTTGAGAGGAAGAAAAAAGTGAACTCTAGTACACCAATAAGCAACTAATCACTTAAAGAAAACGTTATTATATATAAAAGAAAAGGCGTAACGGAGATGCCAAAGATTTACTGTTTCATTATTTTTAAAATTAGTCAAATTGTGCTTTTAGTTATTTATAGTAAGTTATCTTGCAAACTCAGCATAAAAAAAAAAGTAAACGAGAAAGAATATAAGAAACAAAGAGTGAACCCACGTTGTATTGGTATTGATTAAATAGATTTTGTATTTTATATGAAAATCATAATAAACGTGTAATTCTTTTTTTTTTTTAAAAAAAAGGGAGAGGAGTATGATAGAAATGACTTACTTTTTTTTTTAATATAGTATTTCTATATGGATGGATTTGGCATATATCAACTTATTACTTTTTTTCTATATGTGTAAGCCATTTTGATGTAAATAATAAAACCAACTCATATACCATAAAATTTGTTTAATGTTTCAAACAAATAACAAGCATGAACTTAATAATCATGTTATGCATGTTTGAACATGTTAAACATACTTATAAGAACATAGAAGAAAAGAAAAAAAGAAAAGAAATATTGATGCTGAATCTAATATTTTACATTTTATATGCATGTATTACAATTATCACAATACATCATTGTTATTTATAGAATTATTATAAATAATTAGTCAACAACCTACTAATTAGTTAATAACATTAATTGAATTATTTACAACATTTTTCTTTTTACTATAAGAGAAAAAACTATTTAGTCATCAATTTTAGCTATAAAATATAATGGTTGTTAATTGTAACTAAAATAATCATTAAATTAAGTTTTGGCTGCTAAATAATTATAAAATACAATTAATGATTAACTTTAATGACAAATTAAGTTAAGATAATTTGTATCTAACATTAGCTATCAAGGTTTTAATCACTTATACTATTAGATTTTAAATTAATTTCTAATTAAGTTAGTGACTAATTTTATCATTTTAGAAACCAATAAATTAGTTTCTAATATCAATTTTTCTTATAGTGTTAATATATATTAGTAATAAATTGAACTCTTATCATTTTTTTCCAATTAGCTTAAGTCTATCAATTTTGAGAGATTTTGTTAAAATATCATTCATTTATTTTTCTGTATTGTGATATTTTAACTCTAGTTTTCTTTTAATGACTTGATCTTTTAGGAAGTGAAATTTTGTTTCAACATGTTTGCTTTTTTCATGAGTAATGGGATGTTAGTCAAGCTTACAATTAACTTTTTGTCTATTAGCATCTTCATAAGCTCTCTTCTTCCAATTTTTACTTTTGTACACATCAAGTTCTCAAGCCACAAGGCTTGACAATCTCCCATTAAGGCTGCAATGTATTCACCCTCACATGAAGACAATTCCATCACTAATTATTTCTTAAAACGCTATGAATATGTGCTTATCTAACCAATCTGAATCAAAATAACCAAATATTCCATTAGAAATGTTTATGTCATATTTTGAAAACAACACATATCCTAAAGTTCCCTTAACATATCTCAATAGTTTCTTAGCTGCAAGCAAATGAGAAAGCCTTTGATGAACCATATATCTACTAATTAAATCCACTCTATCAGTTATGTCAAGTCTATTATTGCCTAAAATCTCAATGAAACCAGGATTTGTTTATTCAAGGTTGAATTAATTATCTTATCACTTTCTTCCGTCTCTAACTTCATACCACAATCAATTGGTGTTTGGACAAAAATACAATCCAACATATGAAATTTTTTCGATATTTCAGTTGCACACCTCTTTTCATGCACAAAAACACCATCAATAATATATACAAATTCTATTTCCAAACTTGGGTAACAATCCCATATTTTTTTTATCTTAAACTCCAACGTAGTTCTTCTTTTAAACTCCTTTATTTCTATTGCATTGTTAATAGTAACTAGTAGGTCATCTACATAGAAACAAACGATATAAAATCACTTATAATTACTATCACATAAATTCCATATTTTATTGTACAACTTATTGAAATCCAAGTACAAAAAAAGCAACATATTTTTATATTCCATTCCCGAGGGGCTTGTTTTATTTTATATAAAGATTTCTTCAATTTATATACCTTATCTTCCTGTCCTGTCACCTCAAAACTAGGAGGTTGATCAACATACACTTCCTCCTCTAGTGGACTATTTGAAAAGGTTGTAACAACCATTAATATGATAGTTTAAATTCTTTCCACAAGTGCAAACACCTCACCATAATCCAAGCTAGATTTTTGTAAAAATTTCTTTGTAACTAGCCTAGCTTTGTATTTGTAAATCTTTTAGTTGGTTTTACCTTCACTTTATAGACCCATTTTATTCCAATAGGTCTTATTTTGTTAGGTAATATGACAAACTCCCATGTGTGGTTTTTCTCTATTTCCCTTAACTCCTTAATTTTTAACTTTTCTATCTAGGTTCTTTAATATTTTTATTAATAGATATTTGCTTTGTCTCTATTGTTGGAGCAAAATGCACTAGGTCTACATCTTCATTCACTATATAGTTAGGAATAGAGTTAAAATCCCTAAAACTTTAAGATTATTCTCTAAGGTCTTCTTGGTTGAATTAGACCTATTTTTTGCACAATTAAGACTACACATGTGGCTTATTTTGAACCATTTCTTCACAATTTTCATACTACATATCAAGCTAAATTGGTACTAATAATTTATCACTTTTAGTTGTAGACTCCTAACTTTTTTCTTTTTTCATTAGGTACATGTCCCAAGCAACAAGAACAACATACTCGTAGATGACTTAGTACAAGTTTTCTTCCTAACCATGATTCCTTTAGAGTCACGTAATGTAGGTTCTTAGTTATACTTATTATCAATATATAGGTAACAACATATATATTTTTTCCCAAATTTTTTTGGCATATTCCTTTCTTTAAGCATACATCTTGTCATGTTCATCAACATTTTATTCCCTTTTTTGTTCAGCTTTTCCATTATGTTGAAGAGTATATGGAGTCATAACTTCATGAGTTATACCTTTCTTGTCATAACAAAAATGAAAATCATTTAAATTGTATTACACACCATCTTTTACTAAGAACTTTGATAGATTCTCTACTATTATCTTGAACCTGCTAAACACCTCAAATGTCCTACCTATTCAAATAAATCAACAACTTTTTTGTATAACCATCAACAAAGGAAATGAAATAACAATTACTTCCAAGTGAAAATACCTTCATAGAACCATACACGTCTTAATGAATTTCAATATTATGTTTTGCTGCTAGAATGTTGGATTTGAAGGGATTTCTCTGCCTTTGATAAAAATACTTTAGATTGCTCTATAAAAAGCAAACCATGAACCATGCCTTTGATAAAAATACTTTAGATTGCTCTATAAAAAGCAAACCATGAACCATCTCTTTCATATTTAGCAAACTCAAGCTTATGAAATTTAGATACCCAAATCTTTGATGCCAAAGCCAATTTTAATCTTCCATAATAGTTGGAAAAAAATGACTTTCACCTATGTGAATTCCAAATTTAAAGATTTTGTTCTTTGATAAAGGAACCTTCAAAATCAATTTTCTCTCGCTACCATAAACTTTCATTATATTGTGCTTAATATTCATGTTATAACTTTTTCTCCACTAGTTACCTACGACTTAAGAAATTGGTCTTCTTTTATAGTACATAAATAATATTTGTTATGAATTATTATTTATTAGTCCTATTATTAGCAAAATATTCACTTTTTTAAAATTTTTTCACCAAGACTAATAAACCACTCTTTATTTCATATCATATCATTTGAACATCAAGTGTCCAAATACCAGTAATTACGTTTGGTACAATTTGATGTTGTCACCATGAGAAGAACAGGATTTGAATCAAAATTATCAGTATCTCCTTGTGTCATTTGAGCTTCATCCCCTTCACTTGGTTTCCTTTATTGTTGTAACATTCATCTGTAAAATGATCCCACTATTTTACAAACAACACTATAATTTTTTTTTTTATCAAACTATTTTATGTTTTCATTTGCTTTTATCACATTTCTTCTTGACAAATTTTTCACAAGCTCCATTCTTCTTAAGATTGTCACCACTAGAATATAATTTGAGAGCCTACTAGAGCCTTCACCAAAATCTTCCACTTTGTTCTTTCATTTTCCCTTGTTTTTTCCACCCCAACAATCATTTCTTCCAAATGTTAGTACTTGAATTGTAACTCTATTAATGCTCCTCTGAAAAAGCCTTTGATCATAATCTTCAGGAATTTTGTAGCTCCTCCACCTTCATCTTTTCAAGATCCTTTGATTCCTCAATTGTCACAATAATGTGGTCAACTTCAAGGGTTAAAGTTCCTAAAACCTTCTCAATTAGTTGTTAGTTTGAAAACATCTCACCACAAACTTTCATTAACTTGATCAACACTTGAATTCTATTGAAGTAAACCCTTATTGATTCTTGATCAACCATGAATAACAATTCATATTGTATCAAGGTATTGAATTTTCACTTTCTCGATTTTATCAACACTTCTATATGACTTGTTCAAAATATCTTAGGCAACCTCGGCTAAAGTTGCCAAAAGATATCTTCTTAAAATTAGAACAATCCACACATTGATGGATCAAGAAGAAAGCTTTGCAATTTTTTTCTTAGATTCCTTGTGAACTGTCATTTACACCTCTGTAACACTTTCCTCTTACTCTTGAACTTATTCTTTATAATTTTCAACACTTCTTGGAAATCAAAGGTGACACCTATTTCTACACTCTAGTGATCAAAGTTCTTGCTATCAAGAATTGACAAGTTGGTAGAAAAAAACCATTAGAACATATCATTATTCACTCCAAAAAGATTTGCGAAACAAATAAAAAACCTACACAAGTGTTTGTTACACAACAAATTACCTACAAGGTGGTGATTGACGTCATATGTAGGTCTTTAATTAAATAGGTCTTCAATTAAATAACTTTAAATACTACTAATAGGACACACTAAATACACTAAAAAAACAAAAGTGAGAGACAACAAAGAACAAAGAATATAGATATTGAAAATAAATTTTTTATACATGTGTATTATAATACATCATTACTATTTATAGAACTATTATAAGCGGTTAATTAACAATCTAATAATTGCCCAATTAACATACAACACTAATAACATTATTTACAAAAATACATATCACAAAATTTAGGGTTTATTTTTTTTAAGGACATCAACTTTTTTCCATTATTAAATCAATAAGATTAAATATTCTTCATTGTTATTTTGTAAATAATTGACTTAAAAGTAATCTAATTAATTTTCTTCTAATGGGAGTTTTTTCTTTTGACAAATTATTTAATTTATGGATTTCTCTCTCTAATATTTAATATTTTATTTTATAATCAATATCAATTCTTTTACAGCTAGTTAATATAAATATTAAGAAATGTATGATAAATAATTACTTATATATGAATAGCTCTCTGTAATTTTAAGCAAATCAAAATTACATGACACATACAAAATATTTTTTAACAAAGTAATTCATATAACTTTCAGTATAAATGTTCTAAATTAACGTCAGTTAGGAAAATAATAATAATAATGATAATAATAATGATAATGATAAATAAATAAATAAAAGGGGTTTAAGGAAAGAAAGGAACAAAATGAATCACATTAAAATAGAATTCTTTCCTTTATTCAGTTATTGTTTAAAAAGGAAGGAATGATAAGAAATTAAGTGTTATCCAAAATTTTTTATTTCATTTTAAATTGAAAAGAAAGTGGTGGAAAATTTATTTTTACAATAAAATGACTAAAATATTATTATTTTAATACTTTAATTTACATATGTTTTTATTCCCTTAAACATAAACCTTATTTTTTTTCTCGAGATTAAAATTGATGTTTTTATCCTGTATTTAAAAAATATTCGTTTAAGTCCCTTAAAATACTGCTAAAAAATTTTCTTACATAATGTACATGTTTTGTTACATATAACTAACAATTATAAGTTGTTTAGATCATAGCATATTTTAAATTTGAATATTCATATTATTAAACACTCTACCGCTATTTGCTTTTGTTTTCATGTATTAATTTGAGAACATTTAGATAAGAAATGTTTAAATATCTAAAACATTGTTTTTTTTTTAACTATAGGAATCATAACATTTGAATGACGAAATTAAACTGATGAGTTTTTGAACATGGGCATATATTCAAAGCTAATGGTAAACTTTTGGAGAAATCTCTCATGAGTATTTGAACTTGTCATAAAAAAAAATAAAAAAAAATAAAAAAAAATAAAAAAAAATTGTGTCAACTAATTTCTCTAGCAATCATAGGTTCTTGAACACTTTTGATGAGTCATTGTGTGGTGGTGATTTCTCTTGAATAAGCTGAATTTCCCTTGGCTTCACTTGGCAGTGAATTCATTCATTGTAGTTCTTAGATTCAATTTTTCCCATTTTCACACTTCACGTTATGTTATGTTTCTTTGACACATGTGACATGTTATTTGATTCAATTTTCATAACAGGCCACCTTATATGTTCTAGGCTTTTTTATTCCTCAAGTTGTTAAAAGATAATCCAAAACACTTTAAAAGAAAACGACTACGATCATAATTTGAATACATTGCATGTTGATTCCGTTAATTCATTCGTTAAGTAGTCGCTTTTAATTTTTTTTAAATGTAATTTAATTTACTCAAATCCTTAAAAGGTGTTAAATTCAAAAAAAAATCATAATTGAAAATATGAATTGTCATTTTCATTCTATTATCGTTAATAAATTATGAAGTAACATCTTAGAATCATATTATTTTTTTATAAATAAAAGATATATATATATATATATATATATATATATATATATATATATACACGAAATATTTAGGATATTTCAATCTATATATATATATATATATATATATATAAAAGAAAAAGAAAGATTACACCTACAATCTTAAATAATAGTCAAACAATTTTGGCAAAATTTTCTAAAGTGGTGTAATTTTTATCTAAAATTTTCAAAATAGTGTATTTTTTATTTATTTATTTTCGGATATGAGTAAATTGTGCATGGGAGAGACAATATCATCGTAAAGAAACAGTGTCCTTATTACACGATTTAATCTAACATTAAATGAAATCATAAAAAGAGAACACAATTTTAGTTTTCTAGATCAAATTTTGTAACTAAGATTTCAATTAATGAGTTAATTAAAATGGTGAGAATACTGCACCATTTTAGGATTATTAATATTCTCCACTTATTCCTCTTTTTTGGTGTGTTGCTACTGTGCAACTAAAATAAATAGACAGTTACAAAGTTATTTTATTTATTGATAAATATGTAATGGTTGAAATTAATTTTAATTAATTAATTGAATGATTGTGAAGCTAATTTGAATAGAAGAGTGGTTACATATTGTGAAGAAAAATTACCTAGATATAATTTAAAAACTAACAATAAATTTATTTAAAAAATTATATAACATTTTCAAATTTTTCTTTCTAAATTTATTGCTAAATTTCAATTTTATTTTAAATTATTTCTATATTAGTAACTAAATTCAAATATCCAACTTATACTTAATTTTGCTAAACTTATTTTATTATTAAATTTTAATTTTAATTTTATTTTATTTTTATTTTTAATATCAAACTTATTCTTAATTTAATTCAATAATAAGATTTTAAGTTTAGATAAGAAATTATAGTAGGTTATTAACAATTAAGATATATCACGTTGGGTTTTTTGAATAACAATACTGAAATAACAAGTTATAAATTTAGAGGCATTTTTAAAATTTTGATATTTTTGAAAAATATTTAAATGATAATGAGCTACATTTTACCCTTAATACATTCTTACCATATACGATTAGCCAAGAGTGTCATCTTTCCTTGATGAGATGCTTTACCTCTCTTTGACTCAAAAATACACATGAAATATTCGAATAACACATCATGGGTTAAAGTGTCCTAATTAGCTAGTTTAATCCATAAAAAGAAAGAAGATCCAAAAGTACCATCGTTCTTACTATTTTTTTCTTTGGTAAAATGAATTTGGGTGGTCATATCACTAAACTAACAAATCAAAAGAGTATCAATTAGGTCATGGACCCACATTATACATCAATCTTGATTAGTATATGCTTTGATGTTGCAGACTATTTTGTTTGTTGTCATTATCATATTTTTATTTCCTTGTTTACTAAGTTTAAAAGGTAATAGGGAATTGTACAATTAAAATTATAAAAAATGTTATTGTCTTTTATCAATTGTCTTATTTATTTTCTTAAATTTATAACTCATGAGTTAAAAATAATAACAATATATACACATGTCAAATTTATAGTTAAATATATAAAAAATACTAAAAATTCTATTTAAACCAATTGTCTAACTTTGGACCTCTGTTTCCTTGGGTTCCAACTAACTAATAGGAATCTTTTTATTCTAGTGAGTATTTATCTACTGGTGTTAATTTTCCATGTAAAAAATAGTGTCATAAATTTATTGGTATTGTTTTTGTCCTGTTCTCTTATTACTTATGTCAAAGTTAAATTACAATTTTTTGTACATGAAAAAATATATTTTGATCCTTACTTTATCACTGTTTGCAGATTAGGCTATATCCTTTTTTTTTACTAAAATTGTAACGTTATGATATACTTTTTAAAATAGACTATGTGTTGATATAATTACTGAAATAATGTTATGTTCTCATTGATTAATAGTTTTATTACATTTTATAATAATTACTTTAAAAATTATGCCAATCATAAGAACTACAATAAAATATACAAGAGGGATCAAATTAATTTAACCTTTTGCTTTCAAAAAGTGAAGCTCAATAAGCAATAACTAACAGTCGTAGAGCTAATCACAAATCAACCTTATTGTCCTCAAAGAACCAATTTGTAATGTCATTTATTAGCTGAATAAGCATTTACACAGCTAACTTATTTTATTGCCATTTACAAAATTTAATTTAGATTAATTTATTTTAGTCAAATGGGCACGCAAATCCTGTCAATTAAATGACTTGTTAAAGTCTTTATTTCTAAGAAATCACTTATAAAAAAATAAAATAAAAATTATATCTTAACTAATTTACAGAAATTCTTCTGTAATAACTTTTCTAAAAAAGATTATTCTTAATTCATGTATAACTTAATTTCTTTTTTCTGAAAAGGTGTTTATAAGAAAGTTTATCCGATCATATCCAAACTAATTAGCAACTAATCAAGGGTAAATTTGTACTGTGGGAAAGGAAAAAGAATAGGAATAAAGCTATGATTGGTTTATGGATAATGTGGCACCATAAAGTACTAGTTGTCAAGAAATGGACAAGCCAAACAAGGATAAAAATGCCTTATAACTCCACAAATGCAATTGTGGGGTGGATACTTAGTGTGCTACCCTTATCCATCATCTTTATAGATAGAATAGTTTCTTGGCATTAGGGTTTCCACGTGGACTTCATTTTGAGGATGTTTGTTGGGAGCTATAATATGCAATTGATGCTTCATAAAAAAGTTTGGTGTAGTCATTACTCATTTGAAGTTTTGCTTTATGCTCTTTCAATATTATTTTCCTATTTGACCCTTATGCTTTGTCAGTGATTTGTGTAATAATATAACATAGGAAGATTAGGGGTCATAGTTTAAGGTCCAAGTATGTCATCAACATGAATGAAAACTTCCTTGATAAATCAAGTAGGAGATGTTAAGATACTATTGATGTTCATGGAAAAAACTGTTAAATCATAATTTTAGTCTTCTTCAATTATTGATGTAATTTTAGTCCCATGTTTTAGAAAATCAGAATATCTTTACAGTCTTAAATTTTAGATATTTGTTATATTTTAATTAATTAAATTATTTTTACGATATCTTATGTTATATATATATATATATATATATATATATATATATAAGATTTAATTGATACAATAAAATAATAAATATATAAAATTAAAAATTAAACAATTTTTTTTAAATATAAGAACTAAAGACAAATATTATATCACTTATTAAACTAAAATTATAATTTAAAAACTGTAGATAAATAAAATAAAAAATCAATAGTAAGATTGTTAAAGTGAGTATCTAACTTATTTTTTTTTTCTGTTTTTAACCTAAAATTTACTTTTTATTGATTAGAAATAGTTAAACAATGCAAATTACAATACTTATATAATAAGTAAGCATCGCATAAAATACTTCAGTGACACTTTGTATTAAGAAATGCATCTATAAGTGAATGATGTAAACAACTGCGATGCAGATATTGTGAGAAGTTTAGATACTTCAAATATATGGTTGTTATATAAGTATTGGTGACAAGTTAGTATCAACCATAAATAATGATTAATGGATGCTTTAATGAAAGATTGGTCCATTTTATTAAGGAGAAATTTGGTGAATTTCGTATCAGTATTATGTATATCGTGTTAGTTTACACTTAATTTAATAATGAAATTTATTTTATTACAAAATTAAATGGATTGAAAGCAAAAGGTATTGAAAAACAAAAGAAAATTTGGACCTTTTGAACTGGTTTTCAGCCCTTGGACATGCATGCAGCACAACTGTACAAAAGCCCTATAAAACTCCACACCATCATGATCTGCAAATGGTCCTAAGATTGAAAAAAGAAAAAGAAAATTTACATTTATTTTATTTTTTATTTTTTTGCTTTGCGTTAATCCTTTCTTTTGATATGCTTAATAGAAAAGAAAAAAAAAATCAAAGTATCTTTTCTATCTTGTTCTATAAATGACATGTAGAATTATGACATCGTTGTTTCTTAATTAAAAAAAATTCAAATTATCATTCTATCTCATTATTTCATTGTTGCTGAAAAAAAAAATTCCCTTCATTCCATCTCTCATAGGTCTCATTTTTATTTCACAAATTAATTTTTTAATCACTCTTTTATTAACACAAACAACTATGAAATACTCACTCAAAATTCAATTATTTAGCAATTACTACTTAAGACTTTCACTTTGTCACATTGAAAATAGGGTAAACATAAGTTAAATTATGAATATTAATACATTGAAATTATTTTACACTGACAAGTGACATTGAAGAATTACAAATTAGAATCACATAAGAGGGTTTTGGTAAAGCTACTTATAAAAAATTCATTCTTCAAAGTACTATCTCCCTCTCACAAATTATCACTAAGTACCATAAATATCATTCCAATTTCAACTTGATATCACGCTGGAACAGGTCAGAACTGGATTAGACGGTAAAAAATAAAACTTAAATCTTATATAATAATATTAATCACATTAATTAACTTATTAAAAATATTTCTTCAATATATTATAATTGTGTTTGCCTTTATTTTAATATTCAATTCAACGATACCAACATTTACAGAAGACAAACTAAAGCTGATATCAAGTTTGTTTTCTCAAAGTTTATAGTTACAAGAACATTAAAAATCGCAAATAATGCACAAAATATAAAGGTGAGAGGAGAAAAACAATACTGATGTGCTAATAATTGTGATGGAACAAAGAGAATATTTGTTAATATTTTTCGAAAACTAAGTTGTTCATCCCTAATATTAGTAGTTATAAAAGGTTTGAGCTATTCATCCATAATGTTTGGTTCACATGTCTAGCAAATCAAAGACCCAGCCCACAACTATATTTTGGACTATCCCACAAATGATTCAAAACAATTTTTATAACCATCACACACTTCCAAAAACAACAAGACATTGTTAGTGAAAGCCAAGTATGACAATTTGGGACCACCCTAAATATTTATCACAATCACATTAATTAACTAAAACAATTCCAATACAAAGCACAATAATTATGTTGCCTAACTTGTTTGTGAGGTGTAGGCCCTAACACTAAATTACAAAAAAAAAAAAAAAAAAAAAACAAAAAAAAAAAAAAAAAACATAAAAAGGAAGAGAAAAAACAATCTCAAATAAAAAATTATTCATTAATTTAAAAAAAAAAAAAATATTTAATTTATTAAAAAAAAAAATAT
>Ga0099824_1009223_pt1 | contig 12248 bp, 1 predicted proteins | sample SiratrowhiteBW_FD_76837 | JGI IMG/M metagenome (GOLD analysis project Ga0099824, IMG submission 76837) | Root nodule microbial communities of legume samples collected from California, USA - Siratro white BW | ecosystem: Host-associated > Plants > Roots > Nodule | place: USA: California... | reverse complement strand
GGTCCTCCTTCAATGCTTTTGAACTGATGATCAAAAGGTGATTGTTGAAACCTCAAAGGATTATATTGTATTTGAGCTTTTATTTTGTGCTGAGAAGCTTTTGATCCTCCACAACCTAACGTACCAAGTGTTTGAAGTTGTATTATAGTGTCCATTCACAGCAAAAGTATATTCTTATTGTAAAATTAATGCTACGAAATCATGACAAGATGATGAATTGAGAGAAATTATTTTTCTGGTGATATTTGTCCATCCCTAAAGGATAATAAAGGTGATTCCATCCTTCTATTAACACGTTTCACCTCGTTGATTAACAAAAAGATGTGAAAGAGTGAGAAACTCAGAAAGCTAGTCAAAGAACTATAACACTTTTGGTGATAAGTGATGAGACATACTTGCATAGTAAATAGTTTTGGTGGAGAGTTTCCTGCCCCAAAAGTTTGAACCTGAAATTACCATGGTTCAACATATCACTCAGCAAATAATTTTGCAATGAAAAAAATGGAGGAAATTAGAAAATAGTGAATATAGGTACCAGTTCTGATTGAACAGACGTTAGAAGAAGATATAACATGTGCCCTATCCATGGAAACTGATGACACCCAGTAACTACAGAACGCTTAAGAACTTATAGATACTCCTGTAGAAGAGAAGAGAAGAATGGGAGATTTTATAGACAAAAAGACTCCATTAAATTTTATTATTCTTAATGAAAGATAAAATTTGATTGGCAGACAATATATCGTACACAACGCGCATAGTCAACATTTTGTGGGCAAATTATTGCCAAAATAATCAAATCAAATTTAACAGGATTTAGTAGTTTAGATTTTAATAAAATTATAACGTCAAAGTCTAAAAAGGTTTGAGATGACTTTGCAAATGGCATAGATTTTTTGTAATACATATTCACAGCTAAAAGAGCAAATTAATGATAAATAAGATGCTATAAGGTTCGAAGAAAGAAAAAAGAAAATTGAAACAATTTTTTTAATCATTTAATAATTAATTGACTATAACTTTCACATATTTTTAAGTAACGTTACCGGGCTATCTAAATATATTTAGTGTTTCATCTACAGTAAAGTTAATATAATATAGTTATTAATTTGTTGAATTAAAATTATTAAATTAGACTTGATTTTTAAATGTTTAACTCTGGGTCACTCATGAGTGTATAAATATAAATTAAATTTTATATTTGATCAGGATGCTTAACAAAACATTGGGAAATATCACACACGAGAAATTTAGAAAACAACTCTTTTTAGATTAATGATTTTATCTTGAACTATAAAATATAGTCATTCAAGATATGACGGAGATTGAAGAATATTCTATGTATTAATAGTTATAAGATTGTAAGTTGATAAATAAACCCTAAACCTGAATAGATTGACATTGTGAGAGTGCTCTAAACATCAATATAATATAATAGTAAATAGTGAATCTTTACTATGTGAATTGTTATTAGACAATAATTATAATGACTTTATACAACTCTAACTTATGAGATTTTATATTGTTAGTAACATGTATGAAAGAAAAAAAGAAAATTTAACAACTATCCTGAAAAAAAATTAAAGTATAGGAAAGTCTCAATAACTTACATAAAATTCTCAAATAAGTATGATATTTATATGTTCTATTAAAATATTATTATAGGTTATAAACAATATAATAAGACTTTTTATAATTATGAACAGTCATAATTAAATGTTACCAAATTTTTTTTCTTTAAAGATTTTGATAGTTTTAATCGAATACCAAATAACTTAGTTATATTATTTAAAAATATAATCAAAATTATTTATTAGAAATTTTTTTAAATTAAATTAAAAAAATTCTATTTCTAAAATAATTATCTTAAGGAAAGTTCTTTTAATAGTTATTCTTCAATGATAGTCTTTTACTGTTTTTTCCTTGAAAGAGAACACTTTTGAGGATTTAATTTATTATTTTTAATATCTTTAGTTATAATATTAATTTCAATATTAGTAAGAAGTATCAATAATTAAAGGTATCCTTTTATCACTATATAAATTAGTTATTATAAATATAAATATAATTTAAATACTCAAAATATTAATTTATTATAAGCCTTAACTATAATGGAAGTTATATATTTAGAAATATTTACTTATCATATATTGAAATTGTCAAGTCAAAGTTATTGAGTCAAGTCAGCGGTATCCAAACTTAGTGCAATATTGGGGCCCATTAATTAAGCCGCAAATTGAAATGTAAAAGTTTTCAGTTTATACTTTATCTTTCTTGGACTCGTTCAAACGAGTATATTTGACTCTTAACTGATAAACCGATCCACTTGTATGAATATATGAAAGTTTAAATAGTACAAATAGATATTTTTTAGGTAAAAAAGGAGAAAAATGAAAAAAATTATAAAAAAAACATAAAATTGATTTTTAGATAAAAAGATTATTGAAATAATTAATTAAAATTGGAGAGAATAAATTTTAATTGGTTTCAGAGAGGGAAGAAATTAAAAAATTACGTAAAGTGAAATATAATTTGATCTTGTAATAGTGTTTAGAATTAAATTTGTGATTATTAGTTGGTTAAAAATAAAATAAAAAATAATGATATTTTGGAACGCTTTGGTTTAACTAAAATTAAAATTATTATTCATGTTGTATAAGATTAGAAATTAAAGTTAATTTAATAATTTTATTGTTATGTATACGATGATAAACAATTTTGTGGATGTTAAAAAATAGAAAGGATTGTTTTAAGATGTTTAATAATACATTGGAAAAGTAAGAATGTTTGAAATGATTATAAACAGGGTATAAAATTTAGTTAACATGGTATGACAATGTTTTAATTGTATTTAATATAACTTATTTGTCTTACTATTATTTAAGTATAATATAAAATATATTTTAACTATTTATATTTAATTCACATCAATTAAGAAATTATAAGTGTGAATATCATTTAATTATAATATAAAATATATTTTAATTATTTATATTTAATTTACATCAATCAAGAAATTATGATTGTAAATATCATGTAATATAATCGTATATACAGACATTATTGAAACATGAAAAGAGGTAATAATTTTTTTTTGACAGTGATGATTTTACAGAATTGTTTTTAAAAATTAATAAGTTGAAATAATTTTATTAGAATAAATCGATTTAGACATGTTTTTAATCAAATATTTGTTAACTGATAATATAATGGATTTTTGGTGTTTTTGTGTTTTACTGGAAATTCATTATATTAATTGTATATTTTAATTAATTGTTTTTCTAGTATTCTGACTTATTGTAGAAATAAAATTTATTGTGCGAAATGTAATTAATTGAATTTTTGTTTATATTTCTAAATAGGAATTTTATCAGATTGTTTTCAAATTATAATAAATTATTTTTTGTTGTTTGTTAATCAAGATTGTAATAAATTGATTTAATTCAAGATATTGATTCTTAAAAACTTCTTTTTTGTCAAAAATCATAATTCAAGATTGTAATAAATTATTTAGTTCAATTCACTTCCTTTCTAAACTCAACCAAAATTCTTTCAAAATTTACTAAAACACTTTAGTTATTTAAGTATGAATTCTACTTTTTATTGATTAAGTCAACTTTATTCTTTTAGTTATTTAATGATTCATCTTCATTAAAGGATAAATATAAAACTAAATGTTATATTTTAGCCTTTTTTGTACATATTTATTGGATAATACCATTTAATTATCAATGAAGTAATTTATCTGTAACTCTACGTTGTTATATATAGGTGAATTATATGCAAGTGAATAATATCACTATGGAGAAAATTGGATAAAAAAAATTATTTTTTAACAGAAAGTATAACTTGTTATGGCAGCTATTGCAATAATTATCATGAAAACACGACTTATTATGATGGTTGTTGCTATAGCTATCATAATAACTCATAGTTTCTTTCTATACTTTCTTTCTATGTCAGTTGTAGAAAATTTGTCATAAAAATTGACATTTGAAAAATTCACTTTAACATGTGTAGAAGATATTATAACATTTATTACTAAAATTGTCTTAATAAATCAAATTTTTTATGATAGTTCTCTTCAGAATCCTCATAAAAAATAGTATACAAAAATAAATTTTATATTAATTTTTCTGTAACGATTTGTACAACTAAAATAACAAGTTGGAGTAATAAAGTACTTATATTTATGTTTATCGAAGAATCAGCATAAAAAGTATATACGACAAATATAAAACTCGTCTCGTTTATCATTCATCTAATATTATTACTTAATTTATCACAATTAATAGAACATTATAAAATCATTCACATAAATATACCTTGGTTGCATTGCTTTCATATGTTGCATTTCAGTTGAATACTATTTCAGCTTACTCATTTTAAAGGTTGTAATTAATTTCACAAATTCATCTTATTAATTCTAACTTGAAGTTGAGTGTAGCAATTTTTTTTATATATATTTCATTTTCGTTTATAAATTTTCATATATTGTTGTAACTTCTAAGTGAATTGCTACTTTAATTTCACTGTAACAATTTGACAATCCTTAGTTTTGGTTTTAATTAGCTCCTACCTCACGTTAACAGTTTAATATATAATATTTTCTTAGGTTTTAGTTAGGTCTTACACTAATTTTGTTTTGTCTGAAATTATTGCTTTTATATATATTTTTTCCCATTTTTACCCTTTTAATTTATTATCCATTTTCATTAAATGTATAATAAGTTGTTTTGTTAAATTAATAATAAAAAATAAAATTAAAGTTGACCTTTATTAACAAAATATTTAAATATTTTTTATCACATAGTGTTGGTTAAGCGTCGTTTAATAAGAAATTACAAAATTTCATTTTAAATAATTATAAATTCATATCACTTCTTTAATCTAGCCTAAACTGATACTATATTAAATATTTGAAATATATTTTTACTTTACGTTAGTCACATAGGTCAAACTGATTTAAATTAAAACAATTTTCAATTGCTTCACCAATACTATTTTTAATCAATATTATATTTTTTTCTTTGATATCGCTTTTAACATAAGTTAGACTGACTTTAGTAATCTCCGTCCCTGAAAAGCTGATATTACGGATTTAGCTTCCAAACTTTAACATCCCTCTTGTATTCAAAATCGACAATAATACATGTAACATCAGAAAAATATATAGTCTATTATTTAGTGAATTTAATAAAGAGTTTATATGAGATATATAATATTTAAAAATAATTTTTTATACACGTCTAAGATTTATATAAATACAATTATTTATATAAATAAATTTTAAAATAAATGTGTATAGTTTTTAAGATGCTTATGCACTTTTAATAATCATTGTAGTTCACGGCAAATCAGAAAATTAAGAATAAGTTGGGGAAAATAAAATTTTACAACATTCTCACTACATAGAAAGGAATCTATTTTTAATCACAATTCTTTTTATTTCATTTTAGTCATATTGACTTTATTTCAATCATATTGAAACACATAAATTTATTTACAATATTTGTATTTTGATTTTCAATATTTTGATTTTATTTCAATAATATAAATTATATATAGATCTATGGTCTTCCAGGATACTCATTCATCATTAAGTATGTTCTTATGAAAGACTAATATCTAATCCATACATCAATGATTAAGGTAAGTTTAAAAGTTCAAACATCCAGCTATCTCAATGTATATGAACTCTCTCCTTAGTTATCATACATCCAGCTATCATATATTTATCTTAAATATAGGACATCAATTTCATTCACATCTCATCATTTTTATCTATACATACCATTCAATTCACAATTCATAACATTCAAGAACATAAAAAACAATATTTTACTACTAATATAACATAATCAATATTTCAACATGATCACATTATAATATAATAAAATATTTTATCAATCAACATTCAATTTCATTATAAATATCTCTAACAAGACATAAAACTCGAGATCACGTACCCATCCAGATATTTTAACATATGATCCTATTGAAAAATTTAAAACTAACATTTTTTACTTAAAAACTCAATTTCAAGATAATTCTAAAAAAGGTCAAATAATATTAAGTTGAAATGATATCAAGCTATCTAAATATAACTAAAAATCAATATATTAAGTTGAAATGATATTTTTTTAATTGATCTCTTAAAGATTGATAACCAAAACTAAAGAAAAAATAAAAAATAACAAATCTTTAAAATAGATAAAAATGTTTGAAGATCTAATTTAATAAAAATGATACCTAACTTTTCAATTATTCTACCATATAATTAGATTCTAAAATAGAAGAGATGAAAAAAATATATAAGAGAATTGGAAGAGAGAGACGCAGGATGTTTTGATGCGTTACAATACACATTTAACATCAAATTTTAGTAATTAACGTTGACTTTCGATCGATTCTAATCTATATATTTCTCTATATATTTATAAATTATGTATAAGATAGGTAATATGCGAATGCGATTGAAAAATATGAGATAAAATATAATATACTTTGTTTTATTTTTATATTATTTCATTGGATAAAATTAATTATATCTTCTCAATTTGTGTGGTAAAAATATTTTTCTTTTATCAAAATCTTCCGCTTTACACATGTATGAGACCACTTTATATATAGACAAAGGGGAAAAAAAACTAATATAAGAAATTGCACATATATATACTTAATTTCTCTGATAAAATTTCTTCATCGTTTGGAAACCAAAGCTAATGAATATATATATATCATGTTTTTCAATATTATTTATGTATTATTTATATTATCTTACTATTTTATCGCTACCCATTCAACCACGTTTTGTACATTAAATTTTAATATAGTGCTCTGAGCTGCGGAATGACCTGTCTAATCGTGGAAACTTTATTTTACACAAGTGGAACTTGGAATGGGTTTCCTAAATTTATTATAATATTATTTGACTAAAGACAGGTTGTCATGATCAAGCTATATTGTTGTGGAAAATTATTGTGTTTGAAAAACGTCTAGAAACGTATCAATGAAACAATGTGAGATATTTAAAATAATTAAGTATTAAGAAATAAATTTTAAGTTTTAATTAAATTTTAAAAAATTAATTTATAAGATGATGATTGTATTTATTTATGTATTATAAATTGATTTTATTTTTATTTAATACATAAGTTTTAGCGTATAATTCTATATTAAAATTTATGTGTAGAACTATACACTTAAGATACGTACAGTAATTTGATAGTAAATAATAAATCTATTTAAAATAAATTCTAAATAACTTTAATAGCCTTTTAAAAATAATCTTAAAATCAATTTTTTAAATTAATTTATAAAATAAAATAATCTTATTTTTAATTAATTAAAATATTAAAAATTTCTCTTAGAGCTAAAAGAAGAATGAGGGGAGTGAGACGTATTGCAGTAAAAAAAGAAAAATTGTCGAAATGATTTCTTGATCTGAGATTTCCTCTGGTATTAGTTACAAATAAGTTTATAAAAGGTTGTGGAAATACCAAAGATTAAAGAAAAGAAGAGCAGGGTCATGCAATGATGCCATTTAACAACTTTCACATAATGAATTAAGATAATTTAATTAATGATTCAAAACTACTACAATTCCAAATACTTGATAACAAATATTTGATCTGACTTAAACACGCAATCACAAACAAACATATCTAAACTAGCTGCAACTTTGAGTTAGGTATACGTATTAAAAGAAAAAGTTAAATTATTAATAAAATTATATGAGAACTTTATCTCTTAATAAAATAATTATTAATGATTTTATCGATAAATATTATCTGTCGTTTTATCAATAAATTTATTGACGATAACGATAAATTTATTGACGATAATTACTGACAAACCGTAATTACTAAAAAAATCAGAAATTCGTTAATAAATCTATATACAATCAATTTATCAATAATTTTAAAGTGTTTTTGATAAATTTGTTTCGTCGGTAATTTTTTTATAATAATCTAAAAAATAAATATTTAACTTGATTAAAATATTTAAACCATCCATTTCTAACTTGCATAAAATAAATGTAATAAGAAATAAAATAATCTTATATAAAACAATTAAATAATGTCGTAACAAAAGTCTAGAAGAAAAACATCATTATGTTTTTGATTTTCATGTGTTAAATACTGGCAAGTAAAGCTTACACTTTTAATATATTTTTTTCATTGAATTTAAAATTTTGATTAAACTTACAAGCGATATAAACTAAAGTTTTTATAACACAATTATTTTAGAAACAGAGCTTTTAAATAAGAAATATTTTACTTAATTGAAAATGCAAAGTTTCAAATTTGAATGAAAAGTTTAAATTCAATAATAAAACATTTATACTTTTAATTTTGAAATATAAATGAAAAGTGTAAGAAAGTACTAGTAAGAAAGTAAACACGGGAAGAAATAATAAAGAAGAATTTTAAATAATTAAAATAATAATTGAAAGATAAATGCAAAAGATTTAAAGAACTTGAACATTAGATACAAATTGGCGTCACCGACATAAATTTTTTATAAGTGGTTTCTATTTTTTGTGTTAAAAACCTATCAGAATTTTATTCGTAGCTTATCACACTTAAAATATTATATTCAACTTTTATTTATATTTTATGGTCAACAATTATTCCTTTACATATTTTCATATATTGTTGTAATTTTTAGGTCAATTGCTACTTTAATTTCATTGTAACAATTTGACAATGCTTAGTCTTAGTTTCAATTAGCTCCTTCATCACTGTAGCAATTTAATATATAATATTTTCTCAGTTTTTAGTTAGGTCTTACACTAATTTTCTTCTATCCGAATATTATTGTTTTTATATATTTTCTTTCATTCTTGTATTTTTTTTAATTTGTCATTCATTTTCGTTAAATGTACAATTAAGTTGTGTTCGTCTCTTAAAGTTGATATTACAAACTTAGCTTATAAACTTTATTATTCCTCTTTTATAGGATACAAAATCAACAATAATATATAGCTTAGCGTCCAATTTTACTAATTAACCGTTGACTTTCAATCAATTTTAACCAATATTTTCTATAGTGATTAATTTATGAATTATGTATAAAATATTAATATGCGAATGTACAGCTTTATGTTTATGATGAGATTGAATAAGATATCATATAAAATATGATATTTATTTTTATGAATTTCATTTCATTGGATAAAATTAATTATATATATCTTCTCAATCTATACGGTAAAAATATTTTTCTTTTATCAAAATCTTCCGAGTATATAATGTTTTGTTTTCAAATTTTAGTATTGTCAAATTATAATATTATCATTATCGTACATTAAATTTTAATATAGTGCTATGAGCAGTTTGATTGTGGAAACATTTATTTTAAAGAAGTGGAACTTGGAATGGGTTTTCTAAATTTATTATAATATTGTTTGACTAAAGAAAAGAATAGGTTATGATGATGTGGAAAATTATGTTTGAAACAAGTGTAGAAACAGATGAATAAAACAGTGAGTTATGGACAACAGTTATGTAATACTGACAAATGTTAAAGAAACATGGGGTAGGTATGTTTGCATACTCCACAACAAAAGATTTTGTGGGAGTTCTTACTCCACCTGAGATTTCCTCTGTTATTAGTCACACATAATTTTTAAAAGATTAATGAAATACCAACTGTTAACATCAAAGAAAAGGATAGCAAATTGATGCAATGATGTGAAAGCAGACACAAAAATATTAGCAACCTTCACCTATTGGATTGTTACTATTTTATACGAAATTTCTTAAGATGATTTATTTAAATTCAAATTCAAAATTATAGCAATCCTAAATATTTGATAAAAAAATAAATTGATGTGACTTACCTATACATAATGCACAAGCAATCACAAAGAAACAGATCCAAACCTGCTGCAAGTATGACTTAATTACATGAAATATAATTTTAAATTCATTACTTATTTGAATTGGAGGATAAATTTTCAAAGGAAAAAAAAATAGATTTGAGATAAAAAAGTTAAAAATAAAGTTGCTTGTGTTTGGAGTTTAAAATAAAAAATAAAAGAGATAAGAAAAATTGCATGAAAGTTTGTGAGTAATTATATATTATTGATAAAGAAAAATTAATCGATAAAATTATAAGATTATCATTTTACTTTTATAGTTAAAATTAATTTAAAATGAAATGTAGTTATTTATTTATACATGAAACTCATGTATAATTAAAAGTGTCCAATAAGATAAAAACAAAAAATACACAACCATACACCTTTATTATCACATTCCGCAGTAACTCTAAATTTCTCTTTTTCATTTTTAAACTTTTATTTCATAACTTATCTTTATGTTTCATCTCTTTTAAATTCCAATCATATTAAAAATTAAAAAATATTTTTATTTGATTAGATTTTCAAATAAAATAAGTTCATATTTATTCTAAAGATCTTTTATTTTTTGTTTTTTAAGGTTTGGTCATCAATTTTTAAGGAGTTAATTAATAAAAGTAATTATCTAAACTTATTCTATTATATATTGAATTTTGGTTATATTTTGATAACTTGTTATAGATTTTTAAATTTTGGAATTATATTTCTACTTAACTTTGAAACTATCTTGATTGAGCTTTTTAGATAAGAGAAGCTAGTTTTTACTTTAAATAGAACTTTAGGTTATAATATCTAGATATGAAGGTGACGTAATTATCAGTTTCAAAGCTTTTTCTACAGAAATTGTCTTTAAATGAAGTGACATTGTTTGATTGAGAACTAATTTTGAAAGTATAGAGATAATTGATTTTGATTAATTTGGTAGATATATGTTGTTCTAATATTGAAGAAGTTCTTAAATGATATTTAATGAAATATTCAATTTAATGTTGTGTGAACTTGTTAGAACACTAAATTTTGATAATTTAGTAATAAAGTGTTGTTTTGATTATGGAAAGATTATTGTATAATATGATTTGTGGATTGAATAATATGCATTGATGTGAATAATAGAATGATGAAGTTGATGTCATACATTTGAGATAATATATGTATGAGTTGTGCTTGTTTCTGTACATTAAGTATAATACACTTATGTTTTAACAAAAATATTTTCTAGTTTCACTGATGATCTAAGTCAGGTAGACTAAGATATCAAGATATTAGATGGTAAGAAGTTGATGAGAAAGTTTATTCACAACAAAACATAGACACTTGATATTGAATGTTTGAACTTATCTTGATCATTTTTCTTAGATTTGTTGATAATCTAAGTCTTGAATATTGGATAAGTCTTTTCTCTTAAATTTACTGGTAATCTAAGTCTTGAGGATTTGATTAGTCCTTTCTCTTAGATTTAGTAATCTAAGCCTTAGGTATTGAATTAGATATTAGTCTCTGGTAGGGACATACTTAATGAGTCTTTCAGAAGAAGATAGGTCTATATGTAGCCTATATGTATACCGTAATTCATGTGTAGCCGATATGTGTGATGTGGTCCATGTGAGTCTTTATGTATGAAAATTTGATATAAATATTTGAAATGAAAATGTATTTTGTATTGAAACTTTATACATAAGTCTTTAAAAAAATTATTATGTATAACTAATATGGTTTGTTTTTTTTACATGTATTGAATATATTATAAAATTTTCTTTTTATTAACTTATTCTTAGATTTTTTGTATTGTTTTATGAATTGACATGAACAAATATTAATATATTACTAGAATATCCTTAAAAACCTATACTTTTATTTCAAATATTGTAATAATGAATGTAATTTTATAACTACATTGTGTATTTTATATTTATATAATAAATCTTTTAAAATACTGTGTACTTTATATTTATATAATAAATATTTTAAATTACTGAGTATCTTGTATAAACGTTAACATTTTACATTTAATATATATTTGGAGATATTACAAAAATATTATTTCTGTTGCATTTATGAATATAATGATAAAAAATTATAAATAACATTGTGAATAGATACAAAATTATTAATAAAATTTAATTTTGATAAATTTAAAAAAAATAATTATAAAAAATTTAACAAAAATTATAAATTAAATAAACTTAATAAATAAATTAAAATTGATGTAAGAATTAAATACCTAATAAATATCTAATATAAAACGATAGAATAATATGATGAAAAAAATAATTAAATTACAATAATGAAGCAAAGTTAAAAAAAAAAAAAAAAAAAAAAAAAAAAAAAAAAAAAAAAAAAAAAAAAAAAAAAAAAAAAAAAAAAAAATTTTATATAAAAT
>Ga0099824_1009219_pt1 | contig 12249 bp, 9 predicted proteins | sample SiratrowhiteBW_FD_76837 | JGI IMG/M metagenome (GOLD analysis project Ga0099824, IMG submission 76837) | Root nodule microbial communities of legume samples collected from California, USA - Siratro white BW | ecosystem: Host-associated > Plants > Roots > Nodule | place: USA: California... | reverse complement strand
ATATATATATATATATATATATATATATATATATATATATATATATATATATATATATATATATATATGTATATGTATATATATATGTATATGTATATATATATATATGTATATATATTTGTACAATTCTATTCAATGATGTATTCCATTTGTTTTCTTTGATTTTTAGTTTTGTTTAATTTAAAAAAATATTCTTTCACTAAATTATCTTTCTTTTAGTCTTAGATATTCATCAAGTTGTAGGATACTTTCTTCTCATAAAATTTTATTGTGTAATTATTTTGTTTTTCTTTTAATTATTTAATATTTATGTAATTATTATTTCTTATTTTATTAAGATCTATACATGATTTTTTTTTCCTTAATATTTAATGCCGAAAGAGAAGAAAACTGTCCTTTTATATCGAATCCTATATAATATTGTGTAAAAAATTTTATTTAATAAATATTTAAAACTATACACATGTTAGGTACAAGCACAAGAATGAAACATAAATTTCTTATTTATGAATATAAAGATAGAGCTAAGTGGTACATTTGTTTTTTCACAATAAAGTAGAAGTTTGATATTGTTAAGGAAGATGTAAGTTGCAAACTCTTTTAACATATCTTAAATTTTACTTATAAAATAATCTCTTTAGTTCATTGGCTAAGTAAGTTTTATTTTTAAAATTAAATTAAAGTTTATTTTTTCCATTATTTGTTTTTCTGTAGAATATCTTCAAACTATTATCATTTAATTCAAAATGTTTGCTGGTTTATGATAAGTTTGAGAGACGGCCTAATTCTAAAACTTAAAAAACAAGAAATGTAACAAAATTTTGATATGATTTGAACTATATTAGGGCATGGAGTGGAAGACTTGAGATGAACTCTTTTGGTGTTATTTGAAATTTATGTTCATAAATTTTGGGTAAGAAATATTTTGAATAATTTAATTTTGTAACTATTTTGAGTACAAAAAATGCTTTATTTGTTATTTTTTAGAAAAGAATTAATGGTAAAATTAGTTTGTTCAATTTTAAAAATAATGAAATGCAATTAGAATTTTTTCGAAGGTCAAAAACAGAACAAATTTATGACAAAAGTCAAGCATAGGTTTATTTTTTATTTTTTTGTGTTTAGTCCATAACTTTAACCATGGATTAGAAATGTTTGCACACCGAGAATTTGACTACCTTTTAGATTGTCTCAATTGTTAAGAAAATTGTGGCTTATAAAATATGTGAAAGTACCATGAATTAGTATTGATTGATTGAATGTTTCCATTTGTCAAATTAATACCCACTCAATAGGGAAGTTTGTCACATTAAAGAGTTGAACTAATTATTAGAGTCTCAAATTTGGTTAACTTGTAATAGTAAGAGTTTGAATAATTTTAAATATGTAACAAACTATTATTCTTTACCAGGTCATAACCTCAATAATATTTTTTGTATTTAATGTAAGAGAGCAAAGATGTCTATTGGAGATAAAAACATTTTTGAAAATCTTAATTTGTAAATGATTGACAACTGGGAACTAAATGTCATTTTTTATACTCAGCAAAAGAAGAAAAAAAACTAGAGAATTTATTCTTAAAGTAGTAATAATAATAATTAAACAATTTACAAAATCAATAATGAATCTTATTTTTAAAATTTTCATTTTTGAAAATGTAGTTTAATTGAGAATAAACATTTATCTATATCACAATTCTTAATCATTAATTCCATGACAATGTGTATCTTAATCAGAACAAAAATTTTAAAAATAAGTTCTTGATACAATTGATTATTTTACCAAATGACGTAATCATGTGAAACAATCACATAATTTCAAAATAAAAAAATTTCTCTTACAATTTCATTCTAATAAATCAATTTAAAAGTCACTGAGACTAACTAACTTAAGAAAACTACATACACCTATTTCCCCCATTTACCAGAAAAAAGGAACTTTATTTAAGAAATCAAATCCCTTACTTCTGGGAAGATACACACACATTTTGGTTAAACTATTCATCACCTCTTAATTAGATATATAGAAGAATCTTGACATGACAGATTTTGTAATTTCTGTAATCTTGTAAGATTCATGGTCTAGAGCCAAAACTAAAGAAAATCATTACAAACTTTACTCATGAGCTAACTCTATAACATGCAGTTTGAACTTATATGTGCAGTTGCGCATCTACCAGCCACATGACCTAATATGAAACCTGTAGAAGTCGATCTCATGAACCTAAAAACATAAGCTATAATGCTATACACTACAATTACTCTTAAGTCAGAAACTTGAGAACCATTATCCTCTGCATATGTAAGTACCTCAGGGCTTCATATGGTTTATATACAAGCTCATTCCACCTTCAGTAAAATCAGGAGAGAAAAAAATTCCCCATTTAGCTTCTATTATATATTCATCATGCAACTTGTATTGCTTCTGCTGCATCAAGTTTTGGTTCACAACAATCAAAATTTTTCTCACTGACCTCCTCATTGTCAACATCATCACTAATATCATCACTGTCGTCGTTATCATCACCCTCAGTGTCTTCATCACTTCCTCCACAAGAGTTATTATCCTTGTGTTCATTTAAGGCCAGAAGTGTCTTCACTGCCTTGTCAGCTTCATCATCACAACCACCACCAGAGTTGTTATCCTTGTCCTCATGAATGGCATAGAGTGGCTCCCTCAGAGTTATTCCCTTCATATCTTCTAGATCAATAGGGTTTTCCAAACCAGATGATTCTGGCTCAACCTTCTTAGCAACTTCAACTTTGGGAATTGATAATGATTTACTTTCAAAAGCATAGCAATCAGACATAGATCCATCTACCACTGCAGAATTAGCTGACATCCCAATGCCGGACCTGACATTTGATGTTAAATAACTGCAAATGTCAGCCTTTCCTCGTATATCAATCCATCTGTTATTGATCCAGTCTCGGGAAATCCGAATGTTCTTCTGCTCGACCTTTAGGAACCTCTCTTCACCTAATGAGAAAATCATAATTACCAATTGTCAGATATCGGAAACCCAGACAAAACATGATTCACAAACTCACTATTCCATGAGCCAGCGAACTATATCACAATAATTAAAGAGAAAAATGTGTATCCTACCAGGGATATAAACTTGCAGGATTCCATCTCCACTGCCATTAACTGCGGTTATGACACCTTCCCACCATCCATCACACCACCAGGCATCCACTGCTGCTCCAATCTCAAAAGTACGACCTGAATTGTATTCAGGAGGGCATGGCCTGACTGTTAAGCGGCCTGAACATCGCATACCCAATTTATCAGTAGCTGCCACTCTAGATGCAGGGACCCATTCCTACAAGTGTTAACAACAAGGCTGAGAACCACACTCTTCGCTAGCTTCATGGCTGAATAGACAATTTTTGTATAGTTGGACTTCTATGTCCAGAAAATTACTACAATCAGCATTTCAACAATGTTGAGATATGATAGATAGATAGAAAGAATAAAGAGAAGAAAACAAAGTCATTGCATACCTCTAGTTTCTGTGGTCCCTCTATATCAAGCAAATCATCATACTGGACCTTCAGCAGCCTTGGAGACACACTCAAGATTTTACATCTAAACCAGCATCCTCTAATGCCACTATCTTGACAAAGAACCTCTATCTTAGCACCGACCTGAAAAGGCAGTTTAGGCTTTGGTCCAATAACCTTAATACCCACTGTTTTCCTTGATAGTTTTAATTTTAAACTAGGATATTTTGGTCTACATTTTGTCATTTCATTGGTAGGAACGGAGACTTGCAAACCAGAAAAACCCTTCTCAAATATTTGATCCTTAGAGCTTCTAATCCTCTTATTGCTGGACCTTAAAGGATCATCTTGAGTGAAGTTCTCATCATCATCTGTTTGTGACTTTTCACACTTTGCCTTTCTCTTGGAGAGAATAGGACTATTTAAGCAAGAAAGAACAGGCTGGTTACTATATCCACGCAACTTTGTAAGTGTGAAGGGCTTAAGCCTATTGTTTTTAAACTGCCTAAAGCACATATGGATCTCCGATAAAGAGGTATGAGGCACAGCAGTCAGGTATTTCTCATAATGCTTAGGAGTCAAAACAATCGCAGGACCATTGACACACTCAGCACTGATCACCTGAACATGAGGTGTGATGAAAACCTCTCCCTCTTCCAGATTCAGCTGTGGAATCACCTGCTTAACTTCCCGTCCATGATGAAACCAACGTACCTTCACCTTTTTCTGTCTCTTCTTATCTTCATACATATCTTCCAAGTAACCAAGATAGTGGTTTTCTTCTTCAGCCATAATATATACAAATGAATGAACCTAAAATTTAGAAAAAATATCTTGAGAATCATAAAAATTAAATCCCTTCCAAAAACAGAAAAAGTAATGGTACCAAGAAAGTGGGTGATAAGCACCCAAGAACTTGGGGAACCCACCCTCATAGGTTATCTATTAAGGAGAACCCAAACACTTAAATTCTGCGCCAAACATCCCAGATTACTCGATGTGGTATCTTAAGAATCATGAAAATTAAACCCCTTCCAAAAACGGAAAAAGTACATGATACCAAGAAAGTGGGTGATCAGCACTTGGGTAACCCTTATCACCGCCAACCACTTGGGGTACCCACCCTCAAAAGCTATCTGTTAAGGAAAACCCAAACACTCAAATACACCATCAAACATCCCATATTATTCATGTGAGACTAGACACCCCATAATACCCAAGTCCCTATTGCAGCACTGTCCCTAAGAGCCAAAGGATAGACTTCCATTCTAACAACCAACTTCGATACTATTTGATAAGCACTCAAACACCTAGGAAACCCATCCTCAAAAGTTAGCTATTTGTCGGGGGAGTGGGGAAATCAAACACTTAAGTATCCCAGCAAAAATCACATACTACTTGATGTGAGACTTAGGCACCTCTTGATACAAAGTCCCAATTAGTGAGGAAAAAATTGAGATATAATGAAAATCAAAATAAGTTTCTCACATTTATGGTTGTTCCATTCCTGCAAAACCCTGAGAAGTGCTTCAGCTGTTTAGCACAAAACCAAGAAATGCCTGACCATTCAATATCCGAACTTTGGAATTTTAGTCTCCTAGAAATCTGCAGTACAAAAAACAAATGGATAGTTAATAATCGCATAAAGATAGAAGGGAAATCTAGAGAGATGAATTTAATTAGTTGCCATTTCCTTACCATTTTATCAGGTAAAATTTTATTACTGACATTAATTCCAGGCATTAAAATCTTGAGAGATTCATCAGCTTGTGCTAAATCATCCGATGGTACACCTGTGACAAAAGATTATGGTTGCATAAAACGCCTTCTTTCCATAACTACAGAAAAAACAGCTAAAAAGAATTGGTGGATCAAGTAATAGAAAACATAAGGACAAGACCAACAACAAAAATATCCACTAGATTAGAGAAAGGAGATTCATCTAGAAAAACCAGTAATTAGTTTAGCATAAAAATGGCATAAAGCAATTTATTTGGACTAAGAGATCACATAACCACATTAAGAGTGTTCAGATTGGCATTTAAAGCTTGTTAAACACAAGCACACTTTCCATTGTTGAAAAAAGAAAAGGAAGATTTTTATCTCATTGATAAAAGTTACGTTGATTGTAACTGCTAGACAAACGCATCCTAATATGGTGGCAGCCAACTCAATTTGGTTGTAATTTAAGTTCATCTTAGATTCCTTTTTGCAAAATGTTCAAACTATTTGTCTATTAAGTATTTGTACCTACCTAAAATACTACATAAAGACATTCATCTTATTTTATAGAAACAACAAAAATAGTGACTTAACGACACATATCAAGTAAAAAGAATTAAACGATAATTTTCTTCAATTGAAGGTTCTTGTCTTTTTTGGACCTCATAATAGCTTCTAAACACATACGAAATGCCATGGGATAGCATGAAGTGTAAAGTTCATGTACATCGATAGAAATTATTTAGCCATGGAAAAAGTGTTCTTAAAACTGATTCAAGAAAAGATTGACATCATTAAACTACCCAACTCAATGCCAAAATTGTCTTCATGGTAACACAAAACCAAAAAAAACTTACCAATTGGTCAATGGATACCTTATAAAATCTTTCTTGCCATGAAAAATTAATACAGGCTAGCCAGACTTCCAAATGAAAAAGAGGAACAATGTAGGGTGTGAGACATCAAGATTTTAAGTACCACATTTAGTAGTTTATTCATGTCAATTTGGGATTCACATTGCCACCCATTATGAGAACGACATCCACAACGATTTTCACTTTATCGACACTTACCCGGTGATAGTCCTTTTCCCTTTGATAACTCCATTCACATATTAGCATTTGGTTTCACCTTAATACAGCCTAGGAGTTGCCCAAATATTTTGGGTTGGGCATCCTTGTTTGCCTAAGTTCTAATTGGTACTATTAGAATCTTTTAGACATGTTAGAATCCTATAGATATAGTAATTGTTAATAATAGGACCAATTAGATTGATTCAATATTTATGTTAGTAGCCTAAAATAGGGTATTGTAATTATGTTTTTCCCCTATAAATTCAATAGTTGTGTTGTGGTTTGAACACACGAAATTCACCATATGCCTTCTTGATTTCTCTCTTCTCAGCATGGTATCAAGTGCCTATCGAGAAGGGAACCCTAATTCATACTTTCCCTTTAGGGCCATTGCTCAAAAATGTAAACTTTTTATAACCCATGTACAGTTTCCGATTTTTGTTCTTTTTTTCGTCTTTTTGATTTCTCTCTTCTCAACATGGTATCAAGTGCCTATCAAGAAGGGAACCCTAATTCGTACTTTCCCTTTAGGCCCACTGCTCAAAATGTAAACTTTTTATAACCATGACAGTTTCTGATTTTTGTTCTTTTTTCTGTTGTGTTTCATTGACGACTTTCTGGCAAGCATTTTCTGGTTGATGACCACCACCACCACCAGCATTGCCTTGAAACGGCTCTTCGAGCATTTTTTCTCTCTCTAATATCCAATTGGTGTTGTGCTCTCCAAGCATTTTTGCTATCCAGTATTGCACTCTCTAGCACTTTTTTTCTCTCCAAAAGTCATTGTGTCCCTCGAGCAGCTTTTGCTCTCCGGCAGTTGGCGTGCCCTTTGACCAATTTTGGTCTTCGACAACCATTGTGCTCTCCAAACAATTTTTTCTCTCCAGCAGCCGTCGTGCCCCCCAAGTTTTATTTGCTCTCCTACAATCGCAACATAGTCTTACCTCTAATGCGACTCTATAATTGGAGCTGTCCTTTTTGGCAACCACTAGTTGCCTCACCCACCCGCCAACTGCTGCCATGTGCCAGTTGGCACATCATCTTCACACACTCACACCAAATTGATGTGTGATGCTGTCATTATTTACTTTGCCAGCTCCAACAATTGACTTATATGATACATATGCTTCAGCCTGAGAGAGAGTGCTAAAGATATGATTTGAAAGGACAAAATATATTGAAGTTAATTGTCACTTTGTTAAGAAAAAGTCATATCTGGGAAAATTCCAATGACGTCTAGGATATATATTCATTAAGGGGTCCTTGGATTAACTACACATGTAACAAGCTTGGTGCATACGACCTATATGCTCCAGCTTTAGGGGAGTGTTAGAATCCTATAGATATGGTAAATGTTGATATTAGGATCAATTACATTGATTCTACATTTGTGTTGTTAGCCTAAAATAGGGTAACTAAATATTGTGTATTTCCATTCTGGTCTTTAACACAAATATCATATGCCTTCTTGGTTTCTCTCTTCTCAACAGGTACTTTCATTGAGAGTCAAGCTATGGTAAGGGTTACTTATAAGCTACATTAAGGTGCAAACTGAATATTGATAGGTCACTAAAATTGTCAAAGAGAAAAACCTACCATTGAGTAGCGTCAAAAGTTGTTGTGGATGTTGACCCTTAAAGAGGGTGGCAATGTTAGGCATCCTGTATTGAGTAGTATAAATTACTTTATGTAGTACTTGACTCCTGAGACTCTTTCATCTAATAAACTAGTTTTTCTAGTTGGACTCCTCATTAAGCACTTGAGGAGAGCCTAACCCAAAAGACTAGTCTATTAGGTGGAAGAGTCTTAAGTACTACATTAAGTAGTTTATTTTAGTCAATATGGAGCTTCAAACAGAGGTCACCACTCCTTGGAATTGAGTCATGTTATGCCTAAATGTTATTGGTGGAGTGGCAAAAATCATAATAGTCTACAACGTTTGGTAGCGCAATGTCAAATATGCTACTAGAGATTGTTTTTCCATTGACAGTGTCATTTCAAGCTCATATGTAGAGGGTAAAATTGGAAAATCGGACAATTTGAAGTTCATGCATTTAAGGTTTTTGTGCACACATACAAGTGCAAGCCCTAGCCTTTATATTGTAGAGCTCTCTTTTGCACTTGTTTGCAAGTTTATAGCACCACTCACTATTCCTTGTTGCCACATAACACTTTCTAGCCAATTTTTGGCATTGAGGCTTTGTTCTCACAGGTTTACAAACATTCATTTATTTCCCGATTAATTTTGGGAAATTTCTTGACTATTGTGACCTGTTTGCTACCATTTCAATCTTATTTCTACTTCTTTTTATAAAGATGCTTTGTTCTCACAGGTTTACAAACATTCATTTATTTCCCGATTAATTTTGGGAAATTTCTTGACTATTGTGACCTGTTTGCTACCATTTCAATCTTATTTCTACTTCTTTTTATAAAGATCTTATATCAATTAGAGAGATTAAATTATATACTATATAAATTGGGTGCAGACCCCACCTTCCAAATTGATTATGTAGGATTGAGTTAGACCTAAACTCACTATCTAAAATGGTACCAAAGTCTATCCTAACGAAGTTTGTTAGATCTATCATGTCAAGTTCAAGATTTCAAGTCTTCGACGTGAAGACATGTGTGAGAGATTCCGCATTGACTGAAGATATGATTGAATTATTATAGTGTATGGATAGGTGCAAACCTCATTTTACAACTATTTTGTGAGATTGAGTTACGCCAAAACCCTCTTTCTAAGACTTTCCACTCAATTCTATCTTCAATCTCTTCAAAAATGTTGAAGCAACAATGACTTCTTAATTTAGGCAATTTTTCTTTATTTTTCAGCATGTATACTACTATAGTAGTTTATGCCTAGTGTTTAGGTTCAAAATAGTGGTCATCCTGTTGTCCCTCAAGCTTTTTTTGGGTTGATTACTGAGGTATTATACAAGTAAACCAGGAATAAGTAGACGACATCACTTGCATTAAGTTGTCATATAATATACATACATATATATATATATGTATGTATGTATATGTATGTATGTATATATATGTATGTATGTATATAGGATCCAAGTGGTTTGTCAACTCTAGAACCCTAATTCTTTTATTATTATTAGCTATATCTTCTTCAATCTGTCACAACTCACAAGGCTCATGCTTTTTCCTGCCTTGCTTCATAATGGAAGAAAGCAATGATGTGATATAACTTGCTCTTCCTCCCAATCTTCATAAAAATAATTCAAGCCATTAGGCCAGATGAAGTCTCTAAACAACGTTGTTTCCGACCATAAGTGCATATGTATTAATTACAATGCCTTATAACTCATGTTTCCAAGAAAGGAAAAAGAATGAGTATTCTATTGCTTCTGTATTAATTACATAAGCAAAATGACAGACGACAAACCAGAATAATAAACCAATCACGGCTACTCTCACATTTATTCACTTTAACATGGGAACAACAACGAAAAATGTTAACACGGTAATTATTAGTCATCCTTAATAAGTTATTATGAAAAAAAGTAACATATAAATTCCATTAAATTTGCACTTAAGTAATACAGATAAAATATTTGATGCGGAAGTGAGAATATTTTAAAATGAACAAATTTACTCAATTTGAACAAATCATAAAAAATCTCTGATTTCCAAAATAAATACACCTATTATTGTAGATCCTCAATAAGTTCAAACAAAACATCCCACAAATAAGGTGTGTAAATAACTTTTATATAAGTGGTCATGCAGGGAATAATAACAGAGTTAACCAAATTCCTTGAAAGATAAACTCACAGGAAGTGCATTTATGTTATTAATCAGAACAAAGTCTAAAAGCTTTCTGGAAAAATTACAGGACAAGCAGCTATGGCTGATAAGTAATGACGACCAAGTCTTATCCCATTAGGTGCCAACAAAAACCTTCGGTCAAAATTCTACGAACCAAAAACCATGCACACAGTAACTTCCAGCACATGCATCCACAGTCAACATTTCACAGAAACAAAAAAACATGTGATTGCATGCTGAAAACCTAACTACTGCATATGAAGTGGACAATTCCACCAGACCATACATAACCTAATACTACTGAGCCAGTCGACGTGGCCATGCAAGCAAGAAGACATAACCTATATAACTCATAGCACAGACTTGACCAAATTCCTTTAATAGACAAACTCATAGGAAGTGTAGTTGTATGATTAATCAGAACAAGCCTTGTAGTAGCTTTTCAGCCTCAATATGAGACATCGATCATTTTATAACTGACAACTAAAAACAACCAAGCTATTTCTTGATTAATCAGAACAAGTTTTGTCGCCTTCTGGTTTAAGTGCAAGACATCAGTTTATGAACTACTACAACTAACAACAACCAAGTCATTATGCAATTAATCAGCACAATACAACACAGGCTTTACCAAATTCCTTTAATAGATTAACTCATGCGAATCGGAGTTGCACGAACCAGAACAAGCCTTGTAGCTCTTCAGCATCAATACAAGACACAATGGTCAGTTTATAACAGACAACCGAAAACAACCAGGCTATTTCTTCATTAATCAGAGCAAGTTTTGTCGCTTTCTGGTGTCAGTACAAGACACCATTTGTGACCTACTACAACTAACAACAACCAAGTCACCATGCAATTAATCAGCACAAGTCTTATAGCTTTCAGGTGTTAGTGCATGACAACGGTTTACTACCAACAATCAAGCCTGTCATCAGGCTGGGAATGTTTCAAACTGCAGTAACGATTGATATTGCAGGAAATTATGAACAAATGCAGCCCTAATTGCTGTCCTGGTGTTCCCAGAAAACTTACTGTTGTAGCTGAAATAACAAACCACAATCACAAACCATTTTTTTCAAAACATTAGGGGATAACAAAACATACAACCTCCATGGTCAAATTCCTCAAAACAAAAAATCATGCACATAGTAGTAAGTAACATTCAGCCCATGCATTCACAATGAACATTTCACAAAACCAAACAAATCACCCAAGAACACTCTCAAGAGCCAAAATACCTGCATGGTGTGACCGATTCCGGGAGACCAAACAAGTAAGCCAGTCAACAACCTCTCGCCTGGCCCTCCATTTGCAAGCATTGATGGGCTGTGTGGATCCATAGGCCTGCAAGAAATGGTCAGGGACAACATACATCATGTGTCTCACACTCCTCTCAGTCCCCACAACCGCCAGCACCGAATTCCCCAACGCATCCTTCAGATAGAAGTGAATCACTCGGTTCCCACGTTCCTGGCATATCACCTGCTCCTCCCAAGCCACAAAAACACCCCCACCCCCACCCCCTACCTCCCCACCAGACATTCTCAAACCTACCACGGCTAGTTCCTCTACCAACGGAAATTGTACTAGGAAAAACCCTAACACAACCCCACCCCCCCTAACTCATACCATTCCAAAACACCAAAACCTGCAAAAAAAAAAAAAAAACAAAAAAAAAAAAAAAAAAAAAACTAAGCCGCAAAGCAAAGGGGATCAAGTTCTGGAGAGAGTGAAACGTCACCGCGAGAATTGAAGAGAGAGAGAACGCGAAGTGAGAGGTGCCCTGGAAGTGAAGTCAAACAATGCCCAGCAAAACGAGGGTAAGGGAGAAAAAAACACAAATGTTAAAGCGCATTCAAGGGAGAGTGTGCAATAACTAGGAGTGTGACGAGGTTCGTGTGTTTACGTGTGTATGTGACGCAGATTTTGGTGTGTGGGGCCAGGTGGGTTCAACGGAGGGGTGGGTGAGACGACCCAGAGAGAAAAAAAAAAAAAAAAAAAAAAATTTAAAAAGGGGGGGGGAAAATATCAGAGAAATGGATGGATGGATGCATGGAGAGGATGTGGGATCTGCATGAGGATACATAAATTTCAGTACCAACATGCATATATTCAACCTAAAAGAAAATAAAATAAAATAAAAAAAAAACATGTAAAGT
>Ga0099824_1009217_pt1 | contig 12251 bp, 4 predicted proteins | sample SiratrowhiteBW_FD_76837 | JGI IMG/M metagenome (GOLD analysis project Ga0099824, IMG submission 76837) | Root nodule microbial communities of legume samples collected from California, USA - Siratro white BW | ecosystem: Host-associated > Plants > Roots > Nodule | place: USA: California... | reverse complement strand
TGTTTTTTTGTTTGTGTTTGTGTTTTTTTTTTTTGTATTAGATTTAAATTTTCATTATTAGGTTGATATTGAACAATTTAAAACTCATATAACAATTTGTTAAGGGTGTGAGAAGTGAATGACTGATTTATACTGATTTGGAGATAAAGTTAATGGAAAATGAAGTGATTTTGTTTAATTAAAAGATAGTAGATTTAACTAGAAAGTTTATTATTATATGTGATTTATTTTATTGAATCAATGATGATTCGTAGATTGTTTTTATTGTAATGTCAAAATTATCTTTAGGTATATCTTTTAAAATATAAATATTTGTAAGTTAAAAGAACAGTTGAGAAAATAAAAATAAATTATTTCTTAAAACATTAATTATTAATTTCTAACAATAATTATAAACATATTAAAAAGATAAATATCGAATATAGGAGTAAATTAATAATTTATCAAACAATCCCATAATTCCACTATTTTCTCTTCATTTCACACTTATTTTTCTTTTTCAAAACTTTTCCTATAAATTATCACAAATCCTCACACGTCACCTAAATCATATACACAAGTTTTTCGAATCATCTCAAATCAATTTCCTTATATTTCCATAAACAGTAAAAAAATATATACCAAATAAAGCAAGATAATAAACACAAATATTTATTTAATTATCGGGTTGAAATTTGTAGGTGTTACAAATAATCCTAGCAGAAATATAAAAAAAGAAAAACAGGATATCCACCTAATCATTTTTTTTATATTTTTTTCGATTTTAAGACAACCTTCAACAAAACACTTGTAAATGGAATTGTCAAAGAATAATTACGTTTGAAAAAAAAAAAGAGTAAACTTAACAAAATTAAGAAAAGACAAACAGACAAACAACTAACCTATTCGACTCATTCTTCACACAATCTTTATTTAAAAAAAAAAAATTGAAACTCTGTTCACAAGCTTAAGCCCAAGGATTATAGCCTGATAAATCATATCATTGCATTAACCGACATAAATACTGTAATACTACACTAGGCTAATAAAAAAATCTACCTACCAAAACTGGACATCAAAGCAACACATTTAATTATCTAATTTAATTTAACTTAAATAAAAAATATAAAAAAACTGTAAAAATACAATTTCTCGATGTTAATAACAAAATCTTGAAATTACTAATATTTCAATGTTAATATTTCACAGGGAAGGTAGAAATGATGGGTAAGATGAAGTATGGTCCCAGTTGTGCAGTTTCCTTAGCTGGAAAGGGTTGAAGAAGTGAAAGAGACAAAACTTCAGTCATTATTAGAGGAGTGGTGAAGTTCTACTAATGTTTTCAGAAGCTTCACATATTACTTTCCAAAATCTTTTTCTTCCTCTCTCTCATTGCCAGAGGAAAATTACAAATATTTTTCTATTTATAGCTTATTTGGTAGCATAGAAAGATTTTTTTTTAAAGAACAAACCTAAAACAAAAACAAGTTACAAAGTGAACTTCTTTTCCCCCCAAATGTGCCTATTTAGAATTTTTATGAAATAATAAACTAAAAAAATAATTTTTACCGAATTTTTTAATAAAATATTAATTAATTATTAGCATATATTATTACTAATGAGTTAATATAATAATTAATTTTAATTTAATTAACATTAAGAAGTTATTATTTGGTATACAGTAACACAATTATTGTTTGATACACTTCAAAAGATATAATAACCATTAACTTATTACAATTTTCTTATTCATTTAAAGTTTAATACAATTGTATCTGCTCAAAGTGTGCCTTTTAATTTTTTTTATTATTCAATCCGCCATGATTTTCTAACCAAGTAACATGCCATCCAAGTCAATATAAAACTAATTTGTCTTACTTTGAGTTTCTTGAAGATTAAGAAATTATAGTCTATAAAGGAGGAAAAGTAAATGACACTTTGCAAATTTTAAGATCACTTTCAAAGTCTAAAACATAAACATCAAATCATAAGAAATGAATTCAAAAATCACATAACTTCCATTTTCCTCAAATTCAAATCCAAATCCATGCACGTGTCATCCAAGAATAAATAGGAAGTGAAAATTTAGTCCAAAGTCACGAGCCCAACTAAATGCCATACTCTACCTTCAGCAAAAGGATTGAAGAGGGACAATTTTTTCGTTTCTTTATGAAAAATATACAATTTTTTTTATGAAAATAGATTTTTTTTTATACTGAAATAGTATCAGAACAATTTATTTTATTAAGATCGTCTTTCTTTATCCAATTTTATAAAAAATAAAATAAAATTACACATCTTTCTCGAAAAAAATATCTCTTTAGGGCTTTTACCCTTTTCTTTCACAAAATCAAAAACTACAAAATCTACATAAGAAAGGATATGAAGTGGTTTAAGACCTTTAGAGAAAAGAGAATGGTTCCAAAAAAAATGAGATTTCTTTTTTCACCCCACAATTTTCCTATGCACTTATGAAAATTCTTACTTTAGTCTTATTTATAAAAAAATGACTTTTGAATTATGCAATTCAAAATATTTTTTATTATATAATTTAAAAAAAATATTTTTAGATTGTACAATTTAAATTTTTTTAATTTTTATAATATACAATTTTTAAAAAAATCAAAAAAAATAAATTACACAATTTAAAAGTTATTTTTTTTTATTTTTGGATTATACAGTTCAGAAAATTTTTACTTCTAAATTATGAAATTCTTAAATTAACTTTTGCATGGAAAAAATATTCTAAATCATAAAATTTAAAAGTCACTTTTTATTTTTTTATTATATAATTGATAGGCTTTATTATTTTTAAATCGTGTAATCCAGAAATATTTTTGTATATTTTGTATGAAAAAAAAAATTGAATTACACAATTTAAAGTCATTTTTCATAAGAGAAATTTCTGGACTCAGAAGTCATTTTTTAACTTCCAAATTATATAATATGAAAGTATCTTTCGGATTAGACAATTCAAAAACTTTTTTTATACAAAAATAATTTTTAAATTATACCATTCAAAATACTTTCTTGCTTAAATTTATTATGACACAATACATAAATAACGATGACAGGATCGCGACCGGAGCTACAACAAAAGGACTAGCAGCAGCGAAGGAACAGTTTGATTTTTTTTCTAAAAAGAGGAGAGCCTCATCCAAGTTGCTAAAGACACACCACCCTTTCCTAAGTCTACTTTTTGGTCTATTTCTTTTTTATTCCTAATGGCCCAAAAATTAAAAACCTGAACAACTCAGAGTCCAAGTCCTTTTTACTAACTACACCACTCACTCAAATACACTGTAAAAAAATATAGTAAGTTAAAGTTTCAACATAATTAAAATTTAGTTATAATTTATCGATTATTTTACACACCTATATTAAGACACACAAATATGTCCTTACATGAAGCATCATGTTAGAAAATCGAAGAATATCTCTCAATATTCTATTACCAACTTGAAAACAATGTATATAAGTTATTGAGGCTTCTTTCCAAACTATAAGTTTAACCCTTATAATAGAATAACTTAAATGACTACCTTATTTTATGTTGTAATAGAATCTTCATTAATATTTATTTGTATTTGAAATGCCAAATGTGTTGTTCTACCACCTTATTCCACTAGATGCCACACTCAAACCAATTTCTTCTTTAAATCTAATAATTAGATAAATAGGAAAATGTTACTCGTTCCATCATAGTCCTACAGAAAAGAAGTTTTTAATAATTGACTTAAGTTGTACTAGTATATCTATTTTCCCTATACATATCACAACCAAATATGTCACTATCATTTTATCTCCTAGATTTTTATTATTACAAAGTTATTACAATTTAATTAAATACGTTACTAAATATCAGAATTGGGATTACGAGAGTTAGGACTTTTTAGTTATGTACTTATATGCTTAACTGGAATTTATGATTTCCTTTTTTTTTTCATTCCAGGTCTATTTGTATATAAATGAAGTAATAAATTTATGAATGATGAAAAAAAGAATCCATCTTAAATGTTATCAACGTCATCAGACCTATGATAAAAAATGGATATGGAGGACATGGAAATGTTAGTAAGTGACAGGTAACTGGAACCATCAAAGATTGGAAAGAAGAGTAAAGAAAATTGTGAATCAAAATTATGATGCTGGAGAAACTTGAGTGTTTATATGACTGTTGCCCACTTTCTACATTGGAGCATTGATTGCTAGGGTAAATTATCATGTGACAATTCTCATGGGTTAATGACAATCTTAAAAAATGAGTAATGTAATAATTGAGATTTTAAGACACCTAAACTAACATCTTTTAGAAATTTATTTTTTATTTACTGATTTTTTTCTTTTACAGATTTCCAGTTAAGTTAGATTTTAATGAATTTGTAAAGCAAGTGTTTATTGTAGATTGTCCATTTTATGAACTCATGCATACGACTCAAGCCCCTCCATCATTGGCTGATTAAAGAATTTATTTTATTGTATGCCAAAACCTTTATGTTAAGCAATGAATCGCTACCTCTATTTCCATATATATATATAACAAATACATATTTCCTCGAATTAAATCTATTTGAAGAACATCATACTTTAAATTTTACTCTAAAAATAGTCATCGAATTAAATTATTTAAGTGATTATATTTAATAATATTATTCATAGTTTAATGAATTATTTTTTTTAACTAATGAGTGTGAATCTGACTAATATGATTAAAAGTTCAATAAATAGGTCATGGGTGGGTAGATGTACCGTTAACATATTTCACAATGAATTAAATATATAAATAGTTAACAATAAATATGTTTAAAGTGGTGTTATGTTTTTATAATTAAAAAAAAAAAAATCAAATGTTCCTCACGTAAAAGAAACTAGGGGGCTGCTATATCAGTTCATGCAAACGCAAATGGTCTGCAATTGTTTTAATTTTGTAAATTCGTATCCAAAAAGGTTTTTAGGTCTCTTATATGTTCCCGCACTCCTAAAAATGATATGCCCCCTCACTCAACCTCACGTTGATCTTCCAATCCCATGCTGAAACAACTGGAAAGGGTAGAAGATAGAATGGAGTAACCTAAAGAATAGAATTGGCATCCAAAATAAATAATGAAATTTAAAAGGCCGCATTTATACAGGACTACAGTTAACTAAACACCACACTATATATACAATATTGAATCTAAGCTATGACTGCAAAACTTTTCTTTGTTCCTCCTCGCCGAATTCGAAGATGGCCACCAATACGTGAACATTATTATCTCATGTTGCAGCACTCAGGAATTGTCTGCATCTCCAATTTATCCCACAGGCACATCATCTGCCTAGGTGATTGGTAATGGGCTGTGATATAACCTTCCACGCAACCAAACTGGCAGAACTTCAAGCTATGCAAATAGTATACTGGTTTCGTTCTGTTAAATTGTTCTACCCACATTCCCATACTCACATCTTCCATTTTAAACAACTGCATAAACAACAAAACACTCACAACTTCAACCACTACAGACACCAAATGCACTACCATGAAGACACTTGAGACATTACAGGACAATAGAGAAAATGTGCAATGATATATTAGAATACTAACCCTTAATTTATGCACCTCAAATTCAGATAAAATATAGCGTGCAATATCAGAAGACAAAATATAACCCGGTCCATTGGCATAAGGTGGGTATTCCTCTTCTGGCCACTCCTAAAAGCAGAAGACAACAAAATTATCACCGGCAAGAAGCTAGATGTGACAAAACAATGAGGAAGTAAGAACCATTGTTAAATCAATCACAGCCTATTATAGTAAGAGCTCTGAATACACAATAAAGCTTTTCGCTGAATGCTGTGTAGTTATGTTCAGTTAGGGATCGTGGTCTCCAACCCATAAAATTAAGATAACTGACAATATGGTGCTGCAACTAGGTGCTTAACTATATACTATGGAGACCTGATGACTGATTGGAGAGAGGAAACAATAGCAATCTTCATGAAGTAATTATGGTATAAGCACAACCAATCAAAAGGTTGCACAATATTAAAATAATAACAAATGTAGTCTATACTAAATGAAGTTATTTTAGAATCTGTTTGAATACAAACTAAAAGTGCCCTTGAGAGCTTATCCACTATATATGGAAAGCTTTTTCCAATGAAGAAACTCTTAAAAAAACTTCAAACTTTGTATCCAAACATACTCTTAATTTGATATTGAGCTTTTGCTTAGTTGTGCCTAAAGAAACCAATGCTCAAGCACAGATCATATTCTCTTTGGATCAAATACAGACACTTTGTTTTATATCAACAAACTAATTCATAAAAAATTTTCCCATACAATGCTCACTCCTCAACTATGGTAAAAGCAGTACAGCAGTCAACAGGTCTTGATTACCTCATATGTCACGGCCCATTTACCACGGCGCAAGGGTCTGTGGCGGTAATTGATGTTCCCTATATAAAAGCTCATAGAATATGGAACATTCCTTGCTCGAATCATAACATCATCAACTTTTACAAAAGTGTCATCATCTCCCTTCATGATATACTCCGCAGAAACTGTGCGAACCTGTGAACAGTACAAGCCGTCTCATACACTAACTTAAACTATTTCCCTTTTAAACATGAAGCTTTTAAACAATCAACTTACCCCGTACTCACATATGGCCACCGTTTTCAGCACAACAAGGTCATAGTTATCCATGTAAGGAACTATAACAATATCACCAAAATATTCTGCTTCCTTCTTCAACTCTACGTTAATTTCCTTCCTCGCGTGCTGTCAAAACCATTCAACTGTTAAGAAATCTTGAGAACGAACAAAATGACCATAAATTGAGAATTTTTTCACATTACCAGTGCTACGAAGAAGCGGGCCACCACTTTCGAAGATTTGATAGAGCTGTGCTGCATCCATGACTTCCTCACAGCCATCCGCTCAGCAAAATGGTTTCCAGCTGAAAGGATCCCAACGAACAATTCCACGCCAAAGGCAGGAAGATTTGGGGCACGCCATCTGGTTGAAAATTCAAGATGCTGCAGCGGGGAAATGTTGGGAGGCACCGAAGGCAAAGAAGCAGCAAATACAGAATGGACATTAATGTCCCCGCTCAAAGTAAGACCAGTGGCATCTTCAAGAGTAAAGCCCTGTTCAAATCAAACACAGAACATTATTATGTAAAACCCACTTCAAACTAAGAAGTTGAAGGACATTGATTACCCACAGTGCGATAAGGAAAAGAGGTGACATGCCTCCCATCAACATTAACATGGTAGCCCTCCAACCCAGCACTGAGAGTAAGAACAAATAGCTTGTTCACAGAAAATGGATATGGCCAATCAACTGTTACTCGTTTTGTCCGACCAATCAATCTCTTCAACCACCACTCTACCTTGGTCTCCACTGCATGCCTGTCATCATCATCACCCCGAATCCACTTCTCACATTTCACCAACCCATCAACTGTATCAAACACAAGTAACAACTCAATTCAGCACAATCACAACCTATGATGCACATTTACGATAAATGTATCAGATACAATAGTATCAAATACAACAATAGTTCTAAAAAATTATGAGATACGACACATAGAACATATCTGTGTGTGTGTGTGTGTCTATGTCTAAAAATTCATAAAACATAATAAACATATAATTGCAAATATGTAATTCAAATAAAGAACATACTTCTTCGACATTACTCAAAAACAAAATAAAAGAATAGTAATCATTGTGATTATAAATCACTTCCTACTGTATGTAGACATGAATAGGATCAGACTTAATGTTCTCTTTGTAATCACTCATAATGAGTGCAATTTTCATTCTTGGATCATCATGGGACAATGATCCCATGACACACAAACATAAGCAAAATGTTTAGTTTTGGTGAATTGAAATATAAGTAAATTTCAATTAATTTAAATATGTGCATCAACTCCAATAAATATGATTAAAGGCAGTAGTTTTTTTTATATAAAATCAATAAATTATATGAATTTAACTAGCATTCTTAATTAATGTAAAACTAGGTACTTTTGTTTATATTTGAGTCCGGAAAATCACATGCTTATATGTCTCCAATGTAGTCCGGAAAATCATAAGCTAAATTCCTCATATATACGTGTTGGTAAAGTATCCATATATGGGAAGCAAGTTAAAGTAAAGTGTTTCATACATCACAACCATAATGAATAAAACATACTTTTTCTTACCAGTATCTTCACCAGCTCTGGATTTCCAACCATCACAGCGCATTGCCGTACCCCAATGCATGCGGTAACACGTGTTGAGTTCAATCACAGGCTTTCCACTCCAATCCCCTTTCAACCTAGGATTGAAATGTAAGACCCTAGGTGGTTCTTCACCCTCCACCGTCTTCAGCCCCTGCAACTCCATCACAAACTGACACGCCTTCCGTCGCGCTCTTAACGGCTCCCCAACGACCGTTACATGGGACCCCAACGTGAGCCCACAGGGAATCACCATGGAACGCCCGCGGCCCAAAAACTCGGGCCCGGATACCCATATGGACCCGGGGCAGGGCCCGGATCTGTTATCGGGCTTGGAAACGGGGGCCTGCGCGCTGCCTGATTTAAGTTCGGCCCAAAGAGCCTTGCCGACTTGGCAGGCGGATTTGTAGAGTAAGGAATCGAATGCGGCGTCGTTTAGGATCAAACCGGAGACGACGCCGTTTGGACGGCGAACAAGTGGCGGGGGGTGAGAGGGTGGTTCTTGAGCGGTTCTGAAGACGAAGGGGATCTCGAGGGAGACGAAGAGAACGTAGAGGAGCGCAATAACGATGAGAATCTGAGTCGATCTTTGTCTGGTGAATGTGAGAAGAGTATCAAACTTGCCTATTCTCCCTCTTTTCATCTCTGGTTTTGGCGCCTGAGGATAACTGATTTCAGGTTGGTGACGACGACGACGTCGTTCTTGCTCTTGTTGGCATTGCAATTAGCTTCACGTAAGCATGATTAATCTGAAGTCTAGTATTTCCCTGCCACATTTTGAGGCCACTTTCCATGGGAGTTAACGAAATCCTCTCTCCTTCGCAATAAGTCCCCTGTTAATCTTAAAATAATAGAAATGGATTACTTCATTTTTATTTTAACTGTTTAAAACAAATATAAATTATTAAATCTATTTAACAGAACTTATTTTACTTTTATATAATAAACTATGCATGATGAGCGTAAAAAAGTTACTCTTGATTAATGACAATTGTTGGTGTAACAATTAAAATAATTATTATAAAGTTAATAAATTTATTGCATGTAACAGTTTATGATTAAATTATTCCATAAATTATTTTTATACTTTGAACTAATAAATAATATGTATGACTTTAAAATAATGATTATAATATAATAAATGCAAAAAAAATATATCACTTTACTTAATTCTCTCTTAACTTTATTATTTTCAGTAAACAATGCATTTCATGCAGTATAATAATAATAATAATATAATAATAATAATAATAATGATGATAATATTATTATTATTAATAATAAGAGAGTCATCTCATTTAATTTCTCTATTTCATATTTTATTTTATTTTTAAATTAAAATATAAAAAATGTATATATAAAATATCTATATTCTAAAAATAATTGAACATTTCTTATTACGACAACACACTATAAATTACTTAAATATTTCAACAGCCTAATAGATTAAAGATCACTAGTAATGGTCCAATATTTAACTATCTATTTTGTTATAAGTACATTATATAACATCTTCAAAATTTATAGCAATTCAAAATATAGCTTAAATATAATATATAATATATATATATATAAACAAAGGAGTTAGAAATTTAAAAAAATATTTATTTCTTTCTCAACAGTACTTCCAAACATATTTTTTTGTTAATATACGTAATACAATCATGATAATTTATAAAACAAACAACACATGTAAATATAAATTATTTAAATATTTCAATATAATAAAAAAATATGTAAAAGAGAATTTTATTTAACAAAGTGCAACTATTCAATTTCATTTAAATATTATCGTACTATAACTACATATAAACCATCTAATAATGGAAGTATCAATTAATGTATTTTGGAAGACTTGTATTAATGTTCCACCAAACATTAACATCTGATTTAATCAAAGATTTAGATTAACAATAAATCTAAGAATAATGGATTGAAGTTATGTATCTACATGAGTCGCAATGTGTAAAAACTCTTCTTCAACTTCTCACCATCTATGTAACTTATACTATCAAGAGGATATTATTACAACATGGTATGAATACCTGATATATAAATCAAACAATAGTTCACATATCATTTCGTGACCACAAATTCATACAATTTTTATCAATCTCAATAATCATTTTTATATAATGTATATGTTTAAACAATCAAAATTAATATTCACTCTATATTTATAATAAGCATTCACATACAATCCATTAGAGTGACAATAAGAGAAAAAGAAACAAAAAATAAAATAAAAAATAGCTTAAGCGAAAATTACTTTGCTTAAGATAAGATCTTCTCACTTGAGCAAAAACCTGGTTTAATTAGGGGTTGAATTGTAATGTTATTTTTTAGCAAAAATATCAAAAAATCAAACTCATACAACAAAACAAATTAGTTTTCAAAGGTTTTACCCAAAGTCATTTTAACAAATATAGTTTTCAAATAACTCAAAAAAAAATATATTTTATAATTTGCTCAAACATCATTATTTATTCATTCCAATTCAACATTTTATATACATATATATATATATATATATATATATATATATATATATTGTGTCTGTTGTTCATTCACATCAAACTCATAATAAATTAATATAAGGAGACACTATAAAAACTAATTATATCCATCTAAAAATCATATTTAAAACTCGGTTAATAAATAATATTTCTTAACCTGCATCATCCAACTACTAAATCAACTTCTCATTTGAAAGCATTCAATTCAAAATATTCTAAAACCATTAATCCATTAACCAAAACATATATAACATTCATTTTTAAACATCCAAACAAATTTCAAACAAAACATTATCATTGCATAAAAACCAAATCATCTATCATAAGATTCTATAAAATACATAAATATCTTTTCTTACTTATAATTCTCCATTCCAAACAAAGTTCCAACTTAAGCAGGAAAATTTCTCAAAATCTAGGGGTATAGAGCAAAATATCTAAACATAACCAAATTTCAGTATGAACTTAACCAAGTTGAAAGGATCACTATTATTAACTAACCCCACCAAGATTGATGACATAATCACAAGGAAATGAAGGGAATAAATACCTTTAGAGTAAACAAGGATTTGTTCTATTTGAATATATTATCAGTTAGTAATGATTCGTAGTTCTTCAACTATTGCGAGGTGTGATCGAATTATGAAAGAGATAAGATTTAGAGGGATGGATTTAGAGAAAAGAAAAAAGGATAGAAAAGGGTTTCATGAAAGAGGAGGGAGGGAAAAGAAAAAGCGAGAGAGAGGGGTGAGGGGGAGGCATTACAATTATCCCCAACAACAATTTTTTTTTCTTTGAAAATTATATTACTAAGAAAAATATTAGGATATAATTGTTTTATGTTGTCTTCCGTCTCCCAAGTGGAATCATTAGATATGAGATCATAATACACTTTGACCATGTTTATATATTCTCACAACAAAGTTGCTTTACTTGAAAATTTATAATTCTGACTGACTTCACTTTAAAGGTATATATTGTACTTGCAGGAAAATCAATTTTTTAAGATATTATTGGAATCAAGTACATATTTCCTTAATTGTGATATATAAAAGATATTGTGAATGTTAGCTAAAAAGGAGGCAAGACTAGTTTATATGCAATAAGATCCATTATTTTAATAATTTGACAAGGTCATATGAACTTAAGAGTCAACTTTCTTGATTTAAATGTTATACCCGCCAATTAATGGTTTAACTATCATAAAAACATGTTTATGACAACGAATTCTAAAGACCCTCTTATCTAATATGCATAAGATTTTTACATACTCAAATATGTTTACAACCATTTCTGAATCATCTTAACTTTCTCATTAGTCAACTATATTAATTCTAATTCAATTAATATATTCTTGAAACTAACATAAAACTGTTTTTCATTTTCTATTTTATGTTTATATATATATATATATATATATATATATATATATATATATATATATTTTTTTTTGTGTAATATTTTTGTTTTTTATATATGTGTCTTTTTATATATATTTTATATTATATATAAAATTTTTTTCTATCTGTGTGTTATA
>Ga0099824_1009215_pt1 | contig 12252 bp, 7 predicted proteins | sample SiratrowhiteBW_FD_76837 | JGI IMG/M metagenome (GOLD analysis project Ga0099824, IMG submission 76837) | Root nodule microbial communities of legume samples collected from California, USA - Siratro white BW | ecosystem: Host-associated > Plants > Roots > Nodule | place: USA: California... | reverse complement strand
AAAAAACATATTTTTGTAACTATATATATATATATATATATATATATATATATATATATATATAATTTTTTTTTTTTAATTTATTTTTTAAAAAAATATTAAATACACAGAAAAAAAAAAATAAAAAAAAAAAAAAAATATATATATATATATATATATATATATATATATATATATATATAGTTACAAAAATATGTTTTTTTACAGGTTGCGGCAACTAGTTCTTTATAAGATCGTTACTGCTAATAAAAGAAAATAGAAACATATAAATATATTAACAAAATGTACTATTGTATGTATAGAAATCTAGAAGTTATAAGTAATGACAAAGAGCACGGATGATGTAGAAGTATTAGAAAATTTTGAGAAGACATTATATTTTGCTAAAGTGTGATTTGAGCTCGTAGAATATCTATTTTAAATAGTTTTTCGAGATTTACATTGTACAATAAAAAACAATCTACTACAATAATTGCTTGAATGCTTCTAAGTAAAATAAATATCAACTAAAAAGAAATTTAGAAGTTTACTTTATGAGATTATGATTTGTATGCCCAAAATTGTTCTTTTTCAACATTACCACCGCCACCATAAACAATCATCATTGGGAAAGGTGTTTTTGTAAAAACAATCATTTCAACAACCATTTGCATTTAGAATATAAAAAACGAAGATAATGAATTTTTATTATGAATATAGGAGAAGAAACACACAATGACACAACAAAGACAAGATGGGGGCTTACCTATTGTAGACAAAGTAGAGATGATGGAACAAACATGGAGTTGAGAAAGGGGCACCACAGGGAAAGAAAACGCAACATATACAATAATGAAAAGGAAGAAAAAGAAAAAAAGAAACTAAATATTTGCAAAAGAAGAACAAACACGAATTTAATTTTAACCCTACATAAGATTTAATGTCAATTATTGATTCAAACAACATATTAAAGTGTTTCTTATATTGATTATTAATTGACATATATATTTTTTATCATCCTAATAAATATTTAACATGCCAGTTTAATTAGTAATTAACACAATCAATTTTATTGTATTTATAAATTTATTAGTCTTATTTATTATAATAAGTGAATTAAAGTTGTTGTATTAAGTTATTATTAAATACGTTTTTTCTGACTAGTGCTCCATGTTTAATTTATCTATAATATACAAAGAGAATTTTATCAACTATTATATTATATACGAATACTTAGATAATATAAATTACTGAAAACATAACATTTGATGTTATCAATTTATTTTTATCGTTATTTAGTATAAATTTATTTATTCATACTTTAGTATAAATTTATTTATTCATACTTTAACTAATTCCTAAAGCATTTACCGTGCAATAATGTTCGAAAATTTGATAAATATATGGGAAGCATACCTACGAAAATACATAAATTAATTATTAAAATATATTTTTAATTAAGAATATTTTTTGTTTCTCATTCTTGGGCATATATGATGTGATACAAGTCTCAAATGAAGTTAAATATATGCTAGTTAAGTTAACCTTAGGAGATTTTAATGCAATAAGAAGTAAGAGAGTGTAGGTAAGGTGAAATGCATTGTTTTAATTAATTTATTGAGGATATGGACTTGTTGAATATACTTAGGAAGAATGGTATAGAACCAATGAAACTAAAAAAGTAGAATAAATAGAATCTTAGTGTTATAAGAGTGACTTCATATATTGTTAGAAAATAAATAATATGTTATGGATATGTCTGTTTCAGATCGTTGTGTCTTGATACTTAAGTATAACATAATAGACTAGGGGCCAAAACCTTGTGTGAGAAATACATAGAGGCTTCATGGAAACAATAAAGAAAAGATAAGAAAGTTATGACTTACAAGGGAATGAAATATGGGTTTTAAATGAAAAAACTAAAGAAAATGAAATTGGACCTAAAAGCATGGAATAAGGGTGCCTTTAGGGATATCAATAAAACCAAAGAAAGTATAATACTTTGTTTAAGAGAGTTGGATAAGAGGAATGAATAGAGTGGACTAGACCAAGAGAGCAAGAAGAATAAAAGTAAATTGTCAGCAGAATTAAATAGTTTATGCTTTAAACAAGAGGCCTTGGAAAAATATAAGGCAAGAACTAAATGGCTGGGATAGGATATGAACACAAAATTTTTTTCGTAGGACTATATAATGAAGAAGAATAAAGAATTTGTTTAAAGGAATACATAATGGGAATGAATGGTGTGAGGAGCTCATTTAAGGTTAAGCAGAAAATAAGAAATTTAGATTTAGTGTCAATATTAGGTTAGATAACATAGACTTCCCTGCCATTAGCTTGGAGGATAATAATTTCTTGATTACTAAATGACAATGATTGCTTAATTAGTAAAATGAAAGATAAAAAGATTAAGGAAGTTGCATAGAGATGTGATGGACATAAAAGCCCTGGCCAAATGACTTAAATTTTAATTTCCTCAAGCAAAATTGGAATACTTTAAGGCATGATATAATAAAAGCAATAAATTGCTTTCACAGTCTTTGAAAATATCCCACAGGCACCATGCCTCTTTTATCAACCTAGTCCCTAAGGTTGAAAACCACATAAGTGGGAGTAGTACATACCTATGTCACTAATAATTTAAACTTAGAAATAACTATGACATGGTGACCCACTAACCCCATTCTTGTTTCTAATTGTGGTTGAAGGATTAGCTGGAGTAGTTAGACAAGAGGAAAGAAATGATTTATTAGAAGGGATTAGGGTGAGGAAGAGTGAAATCAAGATTATATATTACAATTTAAAGATGATATCTTGTTTGTGTGTAAAGAAAAAATGAAAAATATTTTGGTCCTCAAAAGTATTCTTAGGTGTTCCGAACTAGCTTCTAGTTTAAATGTTAACTTTCATAAAAACAAGTTATCAGAAATTGGATTAGAACACTTTACAATACATAGATTTTATAAGATTCTAAATTGTTGCATTATGAAGATACCCTTTGTTTATTTAGGAATACTTGTGGGCGGAAACCATAAAAGCAAATATTTTTGACAAGGTATAATAGTAAAATTAAAAGAGAAATTATCTAAATAGAAAGGAAGACACATTTTCCTTTTTAGAAATAGTAACGTTAATTAAATATGTGTTGTCAACAATGTCATTGTTCTTCTTTTTTATTATTTAAAATGTCATCGATAGTAATGAAACAAATTGTTAAAATTCAAAGGGATTTGTTGTGGGGTTGGGCCATGAGGGAAGAAAGATTACATGAGTGAGATGAGAAAATGTTTGTAAGCCTAAAGAAGAGGGTGCTTTAGGGGTAAAAGATTTGGGATGTCTAATATAACCCTCCTAAGTAAGTAGAAATGGAAATTAGGAAAGGAAGAGAGGGGCTTGTGGTTAGATATTTTGAATTCTAAATATGGATGTTGGAGAACACTAAATAAGTGCAAGGAAAGTATTTATAAGTCTATATGATGGAAGGATCTTAGGAAAGTAAGAGTATGGAGAAGGGAAAAATTGATTCTAAGAGAGTATTGCATGGAAGATTGAGACATGAGATAAGATTTTGTTTTGGAAAGACATATGGTTATCAGATAAACCTTTAAGGGATAAGTATCTTAGAACGTGTGCTAGCTCAGATAAGAACATTGTCTGAAAATCAATAGACTTGGAATTAAATACGAAGGAGGGAGTGGTTTAAATGGAAGAGATCAATGGTGGAAGAAATGCTAAAATGAATTAAGAAGACCAATCTAAAAAGAGAGAAAGAAGATGAATAAGTGTGGAAAGGAGATAAAACAGTGTGTCTATAGTGAAATCTGCATGCTAGATACTACAGACAGGGGAGAATGTGGATTTATATGTAGAACTATAGAATACTAAAGCCTTACCATCAACCATGTTCTTCGTATAATAAGTTTTTCATAATAAAATAGCTATTCTTGGTAACCTATCTAACAAAAGTATCCATCTAGTTAAAACTACATGTGTCATGTCATGCGTGATAGTAATGACACCAAAATTCGATTGTAATTTGACTCATCTAACCTACGTAGTACAAGTGATGTACCGTACAACAATAAACTCAATATATAGGTTAGATTACCTTCCTGGTAACCATCTTTTGCACAACCACCTTAAAAATTTAATTTTATTTAAATAAAAAATATTTTTTTATCAACATTCTTTCTTTCTATATATGTATATATATATATTCATTTTTCATTAATAATTACATTGAGTTAACAAAGCATTGGAATTACTTTTGAGCTATATTTATATTTAAATTTCATTGGTTTAAAAAATGGGATTGAATTACCAAACTGGTCAAAATTTCGACTTGTAAGATAAATTCTAATGATCTAATTATCCTTTTAAGTTTAAAAATTTTAGACATATGACAATCAAATAGCAATTACATTTCTCACATTATTTTTCAAATTATAAGACAGTAAACACTACTAATACTAAGCCTCACTTAAGAACCTGTCGCAATCGGGATCACGACGGGACGATCACAAACTTAATGGAGTCGCCACTATAGCTTATTATGGGGAAATTATAGAAAAACCAAAACAATAAAAATGCCTACGAACCAGATTCAAGATTCTGGAGTCGGTTACGTGTGGAGAAGGTATTAGCATCCACAACGCCCGTCCTAAGACAGTACCTTTAATTAAATGAATAGAAATAAGTGTGGCTTTACAAAATATTATTTTTCCCTGAAAATAGTAGTTACAGTAAATAAGAATAAATATATATTTACAAAAAATGCAGTTTAAGAATGAACAATAAACAAACAAAATAATAGCAGATTTATTTTTTATTTTTTGAACCCGACAAGGATTGACCTTAGTCCTACGTATTTCCAACAGGAATCACGTAGTTCTAATTTTAAAAATTGATTAATGATGTTTGACATTTTTTTATTTTTCGAAATTTCATTTAATCTTTTTTTTTAAAGAAAAAATTTATATTTTTTCATTGTTAAAATTTTATTAAAACTGTTAGTTAAATGTTTTTTTTTCGGAAATGTTATATATATTTTTTAATTATTTTTAAAAAAATATTTTAAATCTAATATTTTATTTTTAAAATTTTATGTCTATAAAAAGGGCTTTCTTTTATTCTTTTCTTAATTTACTTTTATTTTGTTATTAAAAAAAACATATACAACATAAAAACACAGGAAGATTCATTAAAAATAAATAATGAAACCTAAAACCCTACGCAGTGTCAGGAAGGATTATAATCGGTTGTTGATGTTAGACTTTTTAAATTGGGAACATGGCTTCTTTGCCTTAGGGGTTTGGAAATTTTCGAATTAGGGACTTAACTATCCTATATTCGATCATGTTTTATGGAGTTGAGATTATTAACTTTCTGGAATTGAATTTGCTACTGATTCTGGACCAACTTTTTGATTAACTAGTTTTGAGTGAGTCTTTGGATTCACTGAGTTTCGAGGATTTCTGTGGTTTTGAGTTTGGGGATTTTTGATTCTGGTTTGGGGTTTTGTGTTTGTTTTCTATCTCTGTTAATGGTATCTAATGTTACTATATTTTTTTATTGGGATTTACTGACCGTGCTAGCAGCAGCCAGATGAACAATACTAGTTAGGCAAAAAATGCAGCAATTAGATAATCTCAGGATCGGTATGGTAACAACAACTATATCATCGTGCCAGTAGCAGCAATCATATCACAGTATAATAATTTATTGTGATCATTAAAATTAATTTAACAATGTTTGCAAACAGGTTAAACAAAACACAACAAATACATATAAAAATATATAACAGAATCTGGACAAAATTAATGGAAATAGAGCGGAACATAATTAAAGGAAGAACATTAATCCGTTGAAGACTCCCAATTTAGTCTCTTCTTTTCCTTTTTCTGGTTTCTACTAGACTCTTACATTTTTTCAAGAGAATCAAATAATATTTTTCAATATTTTTCTACCCCAATATCTTTTTCTCTCTAAATTTCTCTAAATTTCCCCAATATCTTTTTCTCTCTAAATTTCTCTAAATTTCTAAGTATCTCTATGTATTCTCTCTGTATCTCTCAATTTTTATCCTCCTTCTTGAAAATAAAATCAGTTCTTTATCATTTTTCCTGTTAATCCCTTCATCTCCCTCCATAACACTCCATTCTTGATTAAGAATCAATTATTCTATCTCTTTGTATTAACTCCCTCTCATCTAAGACTGTATGGTTACAGGAAGAATAGGCAAAAGGACAATAATAATAAAAAAGAATGAATAGCCTTGAACATGAATAGCCCCTGAACGTATGAATGTATGAAGGCTATAGGAGTTAAATGTCAAAAACATGATTACTAGTTAAATGTCAAAAGCATGATTATTAGTAAAAAGTTAAAAGCATGATTGTTACTTAAATGTTAAGAGCATGACTATTAGTTAAATGTTAAAAGCATGATTATGATTATTAGTTAAATGTTAAAAGCATGATTACTAAATGTGATAAGTCTGAGAAGGCAAAAAGGTAATTTGTCAGGCACTAGTTAAGAATTAAAGGACTTGAATGGACAATGTGTTTCTGTAAAGGAACTTGAATGGACAATGTGTTTCTGTAAACCTTATGGCTTATGTGGCAAGCACAATTAACATCTTTCTATTTAATTAGACTCACTTAATTTTTCTATTCAATTTATTTTAAGACAGACTCAACACCTTTTTTTTGTTATTTTATCATTTTTTACAAATTTCATTTTATCTTATTTTTATTATTATTTAATCAAACTTTACTTATAAAGTCAAAGTTCTTTTTATTATTTATTTTATGGCAAAGAAACTAAATAACACATGTTAAAAAATTTTAATTTCTTATTTTTATTCTTTTATTTTATTTTTTCCTTTTTTATATTTACAAAAATAATTTTATTTACTCGGACGAAATTGGGTGTTGACAGAACCACATTGAACCAACTCCCAATTTAATAACAAGACAAGTCTTAATATAAAAAAATTTAATAAATTTACCAATGTGGTCTAAAAAGGATCCTACACCAACACACGACATCAAATAAACAATATAACCTAAATTAGTACTTTCTAACAAAATTTGTTTCTTTTAATAAAGTTTGATTATTTTACCTTAGTTGTCCTTGTACACTAAGAAAACCAAAGAATAAAATAAAGTAAAAATATCCAAAGAACTCCTTTAAGATCTTAAAAATTTAAATCTTATCCATGAAACATCTCAAAATCAAACATAACTCGAAATATATGCAACTTATGATCTCAAATTCATTCACGTCTCTATTTCAAGGAAGAGACAAAAATTGAAGAAAGAAGAAGTTTAGCGAAGAAATAAGTTCTACGTAGATTCTCTACATTATTTTTTGACTAGCTTAACGGTTGACTTCTTTTTTTTTTAAGAAAAAAAAAAGGCGTAATAAATTTCAAGTTCTACAATTTGGAAGAGAGGAAGAAGATTTTATTTGTTAAGGAAAACAAATTTTTTTTCTAGAATATCATTGGCACTCATTCATTTTAAAAGTTTTAAAATACTATTCTCACCCTTAAGCTTACATACAAATATCCTCCTCTAACTAACTTTAAAACTGACATACTTTCATCTCATAATACCTATAATATTAAATAAATTAAAACTTAAATTTACTTTTCAGTGTTATTTCACACACAGGTACTTGTAAATTTGACAGATCATTTAAATCATGCAAAGGGTAAAAAAAAAAAGTGTACATATGTATGGTTAAATTGTGGCCACGATGCAAGAAATACAGCTCATCCTCACTTTCCTTTTCCAATTTGTTTCTATGTTTGAGGGTTGTCAATGCTAATTTATTTTAGGGTATTATGAAGGCACATGCATGACTACGACAAACCATGCAAGGTTATTTATTGAAAGGCAATATTTGATGATATATTGAATGTGGTTCGCACAACAAAAGCCAAATATGTAACCACTCAATTTGACTTTCATGTTTTCTGTGTTGAAAATGGTGGTTCCTCTCTAATACGAGATCTGAATCTAATTCCTGTTTTCTTTTTTTTTTTTCTTTTTATCTCTCTCTATGTCTCTCTAGGTTTCTATGCAATGACAACAGGGCTTTGTTCTTCTCACAAATGAACCCTTTGTACTTCTTAATTATTTCTTAAGGATAGCATGCATTGTAAATGAGGTTGGATTTGATATTTTAGGAGTCTGAAATGATTATATACTTTTTTTTTATAAAAATGAAAAGTGATTTCATGAAAAACTATGTTAGTTTAAAAAAAAAAAAAAGATTAAGAACTTTCTATCGTATCTTTTATTCAATTTATTCTTGGCTTGAAAAAAAATTACAAACTAATATTTGTTTATGTATAGTAATGTCGCCACCGGAAGAATATATATACACATATATTCAGTAATAGTTTTATAAATTTCATTTATTATAAATCTTCCAGATTTTTTTTCGATTTCATCACTTTTGTATTGTATTTTCCATTTTTCTCATCTTTTCTTTCTATCTCTCTTACCAATCATAGTGAAATATATGTTCACTATTTCAAAATAAAGTTTATTCTCCAAATAATATACTAGTTTGTATTTCTTTTCTTTATAACTTGAGTTTTGATGTGTATTTCTTATTTTGAAAATAATAAATACTTTAACTCTATTATCAAAATCATTACACATTAATATATGTCATAGTTAAAAATCCGTTTTACATGTATGTAAAAATGTAAGAGACAAAAAAAACAACTAAGGATAAAAGTACCTTTTAATTTTATCTACTTATTTTGGATAAAAAAAAAAGAGAAAACGACCCAAAAATAATTCAACCTATTTAAGAAATAATATAAAACATTTCTTATATATGTATATAACTTTTAAAAAATTCCAGACCCTTCTAATATGACCCGTAGCCATCATGTATCTGAACAATGCTCAGGCCAGGGACACTATAATAATTGTCTTTAATAGTGACATATTTAAGAAAGTGTACATACTAGATGCATTATACTCACATAAATAACAACTTTAGCATATATGCCATTTATTATATACGTATATATTCACTCTTATACTAAAAACTACATACTTTAATAAAAAAAAAATATATGTTATTTTATATTCTGGTTATAAAACACTGCAGACCAGATTAATTAAATTAATATATGAGCACATAGTTTTGTTTCTTGAAATTATAGGTAGTATCACATTATTCTTTGAATTGAACTTTAAAATCGAAATCTTTAAAAGGGTAAAATAACAATCATATTATAGTTTAAATTTAAAACAAAATTGATTAAAACATATATTTAGGAACTCAATTGTCAATACATAATTAACTTGAAGGCCTTATTTAATGTTTTAGGAACTTATTTAATACTCAAGAGATTCAACTCTAGTTGTTGGATGTGTTAAAAGAAGTTTCATATCAATTAATGATAATATAACAAACTTGAGTATATAGGTGAGGGATATATACATCACCTCAAAACCAATTGAGGAACTTTAGTAAAACTCAAATCTAAAATCTACAAGTTATATAACTATGACTTTGGTGAACATCCAATTAGCAATAATAATAACACCCAATTAGCAACATAAATAACAGAAGAAAAAAAGTCCAAAACTTCCTATTTGATGAACACATGAGTTCTTTGCAAAATTGAACCGTTGAAGAAAGTGTGCATAAGCAGTAAATGAATGGAAGTCATTGTCAAGGCATGTGATTTTTGAGGCAAATGAGATGAAGATGGAAAGAGTTAACACAGATTTCAATAGATGGAGACTAAGAGTTGTCAAATTAAAGTTAATGCTTACCAACTCTGACATTAACACTGCTAATTTGTTTAAGCTTGATTGATAGTGCTTCAAAAAAAAAAAAAAAGTTCTGTGGTATAGAACTATCTGTCCACAATGGAGGGTCACAACACAGTAAATGATGCTCAGTGAAATTTAAGGCATGAAGGTCATAATTCGGTTTTTAAAGTGCAGCATTGATGATATATATATAGTACTGCTGTTAGAGTAATAAAATTATTTGAATGGATATAACTAACTTGAAAAAGCATTTTGTGGATGAAATTAAATGGTCAAGGACAACCATAAAGACCCATACTTTACTCACTTTTAACATATCCATGTGTATTATTTATAAAGGTTTTCTCCTTCTAATGTGAAAAAGCAATATGTATATATATATAGAGAGAGAGAGACATTAGGGTTTTACTAATTTTTTTCAATTTCAATTAACATGGCATTTTTCTAGTTTGTTATGTATTACTAAGTTCGTCAAATTAGGGTAAAAAAAAAAAATCTATTTCGCATATTAAGATTACCTGTCTATTTTATACTTTCCAAACAATTTTTATCATGTTATCATCAACATTAAATAAAATTAACTTTATCATGCATAATGTGACAAAACATTATTAAAAAATAAGAAAGAAAAACATAAAATCAACACAGATGATTTTAATCCGTAACTGAAAGATTAATTTGTTCTAACATGTTGAGTTTAAAATTAAAATTAGAATATCATAACCGCTGCATGTTAATATTTGCATGAATTTGGACAAATAAATGTTTGCCTTGTGGGAAAAGGCAGCACTTGCATTCTGACAGATGTAAGAGATGCAGAAAATGAGTAATGAGCTTTGAAGAACATTATTATGTGGCCATCATGGAATCTGTGAGCTTCAAATTTATGATGGTTCAACTTCCTTAAAATCCCAAAAATATGGGCATGACATCATTGTTATCTTCAACTATATCTTACAAAACTTAAATTGTTTAAATAAATCCTTTAAAATCAGTACTTTCCCCTCTTGAATATAAATAAATGATCATAATATAGGTTTATTTTTTTAAAATTAGTTTATTTCATTTGATAATATTGCTTTTAAAATATTTGTATTAAAATTTTACTTTTATACATGCATAAAGTAGTTTTAAACCATTAACATATAAAAAACATTGTTAGCTTGCCTTTAAAGATAATTTTACAAAAGTTAATAAATTTACTGTGCATAATGTTTGCAATGTAATGATATCATAAAACCGTTTTAACTTGTATCTGATATTTTATCTTATATTTTTATATAAAGTTTCAATGTTAGGGGTGGGTTTATTTTTCTTTTACAAAAGGGGTTCACTTAAGTGTTTCCATTAATATTAATTTTCCTTGATAATATATATATATATATAAAGTTTCAATATATAAACTTGTTGGATTAGTATAATACAGAAAAAAAAACAGTTTTTGATATACTGAAAAAAAACAGTTTAAGAAAAAAATATTAAACGAGGTTAATAGAATTAATAATAATATAATCAAGTTATTTAGTGTGAGTTAGTTTTTTTTTTTTAATTAAATTTGATATACTGTTTTACAAGAACATATTATACATAGATTTGGATAGTAATTTAAAAGTGGAAAATAATTATTCTATATTCTAAGAAAGAAAATAAAATAAGACTCAGTAAAAAAGGTCCATGGAATTTTGTTTTTTTTTTTTTTTCTGTTCATAGTATCTACAAATGCAAGAATCCCACAATAAATTTATTAAGAGTTTTATTTATTTCAAATAAATATCATTGCGTTATATCATTTTTAACAATTTATATTTTAGTTTTATAAGTTTTGTTCAAATGATAAATCTTATGAAAACTTATGATTTTATGTTCTTTTATTCGTATTTTAATTTTTTTACACGTTAAAAAATAAATTTAATTATTAAAAATTGTATTTTAAATTAAGATCGAATGTCTTATATAACATATTGTTATATCACATAAATTAATTCTAATGATTTTTTTTTATAATTTCTAAAGCTTAAATTTATTTTTTTTCTTAAGATCTAGTATCTCACTTTTCTTTTCTCCATCCCATGAAATTCAACTTACACTTCTTTCCATTATGAAAAGTCAAAGGTTAATTTGGAATATAATATTTTCTTTTTGAATTATCTTTTTTGAAATTAAATATAACATTTTTAATAAATTTTAGATTAAGTAATTTGAAATGTAAAATATTCTTTTCAGATTAAGCTTTTCATAATAAAAAAATAGCATAGATTGATTTTTACAGGTACAGAGAAAAAAATGGCCTCACCAAATTCTTGACACTGATCCCAAATTTTGTTATCTTCTAAGCCATTAAGAGTCTTCCCTGCATTATACAAAAAAAAAAAAAAAAAAATTTTTTTAAAATAAAAAAAGATAAATAAAAAAAATTATTATTAAATTAATTTTTATTATTTTTTTTTTTTATTTTTTTTTTTTT
>Ga0099824_1009213_pt1 | contig 12254 bp, 8 predicted proteins | sample SiratrowhiteBW_FD_76837 | JGI IMG/M metagenome (GOLD analysis project Ga0099824, IMG submission 76837) | Root nodule microbial communities of legume samples collected from California, USA - Siratro white BW | ecosystem: Host-associated > Plants > Roots > Nodule | place: USA: California... | reverse complement strand
GATCCTCTTCCAACTTGAACGTCTCCAATGACGGAGGCACTTGGAGCAACAAATACATCCTTATCAACAACAGGAGCCTTGTCAAATATGTTCATGAGAGTTCGATGCCTAGACACTGAACACAACAAGGAAGAGGATCAATTCATTTGGTTACTGCCTCGTGGAATCTAAGGAGCGTTACACTTTAAGAGGAAAATAATGATGAAGAGTGGTGATAGATTGTAACGTGATGGCATAAATTAGGGCACGGAAATGAAGAAATGAGAAGGGGAAAGAGACAAACGCTGCTCTTGAAAGAAGTAACCGCCCTGAAGGCGGGAACCGAGACGATCAATGGCTTGTCCAGTTTCGCGAATCCAGAAACCAACGCTGTAGATCGCTCTCCCCAGGGTTCCCATCTCCGCTACTGCTCACTGCTTACGCTTCCACTCTCAACGAAAATGAAAGAGTAGAATATCCCTGTTTCCTGGAGAGGGCATTTTCGGGTTTCCATCACTATAGCGAAAATGGATCTGGCCAATCACTGAAAATGGGCTAGGCTATTTCAAGTTTGGCAATTGCTTCCTGCACCCATCATATTTTTAAAATGTCACAAATAACTATCTCTTGAAGTGTAAAAATAGCTTTCAGAATTCATATTAGAATTGATTTATGATTCAATCACTTTCACATTCGGAACTTTTAACGTAAGATAGTATTGAGAGTCCAGTCTAAATTTTAATTAACTATTAAACTATATCACTGGAATCTTGAATTTAAAAAAACAAACCTTATAACCAAATACATCACATGTAAAAATAAACTTGCTTATGTAAATAAAAAACTCAAAACTTGTTAAAAAGAAAAGAGTGATAGAAGATAACTTACTTTAAAGATTAAATAATTTTGCTTTTATTAGAAATTCAAAGATAATATTTGATTGTAAATCTGATGAAAAACAAGGTAAAAAAAGTAAAAGAGTAAATAAAAAGTTTTTTAAGAAAGATAATAGTTACACTAGAATGAATCTTGAAATTTTCTATTTATATCTACTTTTTCATTTAATAATAAAATATTTAGTTGTTATCTTAATTATATTACTTTTAATTTAAATTATTTTGTAGGTCTTCTCAATAATTTTTTTTATATGAAGATAAAATTAAAAAACATATATATAGAATTAGTAATTAAAATTTAATGAATTTAAATATTATAAAAACTAGTTATCATTTATTTTCATTTTTAAACAATTTAAAACTAGTATAAATATATTTATTCACGATATATTACTATATTTTTTTCATTAGTAACAGTTTAAGTATAAAACGATAAATATGTAAAATAAAATTATGAAAAATATATATTTAAATAATATTTTATAAATGAATAATAATTATTATCTTATAAAAAACATAAAAATCACTGTTCAAACTATATTAAAAGCCAAAAAAATTGCATGTGATTATTTTATTTATAAAAACATTACAAATATTACGTAATTGAATTAAGCTCTTAAAAACAATATAACATTTTCAATCAATATCTCATATATTGTTTCTACTAAATTAAATAGGGTACAAAAAATAAGGATTTAAAAAGAGTAACTAAGGTCAAGAATTTAAGATGAAATAAAACTGTGGAAACTAAAGGAAGACTGAATAATATTTTATAGTAGATTTAAATTGTCTGAGAATTAAAAATTAATAGTAATTAAAATATTTAATAAAAGAGGAGGGTTTAGAGAGAGGGAGCCCAATGACACAAATCTCGGGGCGTGTTCATGCACATTAACAAACATAGATCCACATACACACAAACGACCCTTGCTCCCATACGCACAATCTACAATTATTAACACTTCATACCTAGTAACCAATGGGTGCCGAGCCCTTTTCCCAATCCCAAACCCAAAACCATAACTCCCGCCACGCCCCCTTCGCTCTCGGCCTCCAGCCCTCCGCCCTCGTCGACAATGTCGCCACCGTCGATTGGTCGCTTCTCCGTCAAGTTCCCGGCGAGCGCGGCGGCTCCGTTCCCGTTCGTTCTCTTTCTAACCCAACTCAATTCTCTTCATGAATGCGGTTAACTAACTGAATTAATTCTCTATCCATGTTTATTTTAGGTTGGAATTGAAGAACTTGATGACATACTGCGTGAGGTTAAAGCTAACTGCCGTGATGCTCATTCTCCCATGAAAACTCTCGCCGGCGGCAGCGTTGCCAACACAATTCGCGGACTTAGTAGCGGTTTTGGAATTTCAAGCGGAATCATTGGAGCCTACGGGGATGACGAACAAGGCCAGCTTTTTGTTAACAACATGACCTTCAATGGCGTCGACCTCTCACGACTCCGCAAGAAGAAAGGACACACGGCACAGGTTTCAAATTTTCTCTCCTCATACGTACAAACTTCCCTTCAACACTTGAAAATATCTAAGTTTTGTATCTGTAATTCTGCATAATGCTGTACTTTGTTAAAGAATATGTTTCAAAAGAATGTATTCAAACAATTAATGAAACTTGTATAGTACTAGTATTAGTACAGGAGTAAAAAAGAAAGGGTATCAGAGGATTTTAAGGTAACCTCAAGAGTGCTGGTGTAGTTTATTCTACCATAAAGCATAACAATATTTTTTTATTTCTTTTTGTACTAGTGCGTTTGCTTGGTTGATGACTTGGGCAACCGTACAATGCGACCTTGTCTCTCAAATGCTGTCAAAGTTCAGGTAATTCACACACACTATCTGGATTCTTGGAGGGCAGGTTAGGGTGTCTTTTGTGAAGGTTTTTTGACTGATATATTGCTCTCTTTTCCCTTTCTTGCAAGGCTCAAGAATTGACGAAAGAGGATTTCAAGGGATCCAAGGTTGATTTCTTTGGACTTGTTTTTTGGTACCCTATTCTGTATATTTTTATATTGTATTAATTTTGATTTTCTAATTGTCATGTGTTGGCTGGGATTTATTTTATATTAAATTTTAGGGGCCGAATCACTTTTTCATGTTTATTCCGATTTCTTTTGACTTGCTGAAAGCTTGCTCCTCTGTCCATTATACCACGTCTAGCACTAATAATGTATCACCTAAAGGTTCTCTGTTGACTTGGTTGTTGATTTATTTACGTTTCAGTGGTTGGTGTTGAGATATGCAATATTCAACCTGGAAGTTATTCAAGCAGCGACTCATTTAGCCAAACAGGAAGGCCTTCTTATTTCCTTGGATTTGGCCAGTTTTGAGGTATTTAATAAATTTTCTTGCTTGAGATTGGGAAGTTTGTGATTAGAGTTTTCATTTCCAACATATCAACTCAAAAAGGATGTTTTGATAAAACTGAGTTTTCATAAAGGGTTGCTGAGTCCTAATTCTTAGTCGGCTAGTCCACAGAAATAATTACTAAACATAATTGATTTCTTTTTGTTTTTTGCTATAGTATAGGGCTTTGTATTCTTTTATGCATAATCTCAAATACTACCATTATAAATAGGAATACGAAAGCTTAATTTTTAAAAGTCTTCAGCATAGTTTATTTAAATATTATATTTCTCACTCATGACCTCTTTCTTTTGAGAAGATGGTCAGGAACTTTAAACTACCGCTTCTAAAGCTACTGGAATCTGGCAACATAGACCTTTGCTTTGCCAATGAGGATGAAGCAGCTGAACTTTTAAGGTGACTGTCATTTGCATTTCACCCAGCATTATTGAAAATAGAATTTATCTTCAGTTTCTTAGTTATTGAAGAAGTTATTTTCATTAATTATGTATCATGTAATTTTGTCTTGTAAATAAGTGATATCAATTTACTTTACCATGGATTATAGGGGTGAACAGAATGCTGATTCCATAGCTGCTGTCGAATTTCTTTCCAAATACTGCCAATGGGCTGTGGTGACATTGGGCTCTAATGGGTGCATTGCTAAACATGGAAAGGAGGTGTGCTAATTTTCTTTTTCCTGTCATTCTGTGTGATATTTTCTGCCAGGCTCCTTTCCCAACATGAACCTTTTGTTATTTGCCTGAAGACGCCATGATTAGCTAGACATTTGCGAAGTTCATTACTTTGTACGAATTTGTTGCGAAGGAGTTGCCTCCCTTGACAAAAATAAAGTTTTTCAGATAAGTGAAGCTTTGCTGTTAGTCTTAAATGGTTTTTACCCATAATTGTCTAATGTACTCAAAATTTGCATTCTGCCCAACAGAGGATGGGAGGTATAGAGGTTTACAAACAGTAGGAGCATTAACCAAATTGTGGTCCAAAATCATTAAGGGACAAGTTCAGTACTTTTTGCTTTCTTGTTGTTTGGTCTTTGTGTCTGCTAGGGTTCTAGAATAGGTGTTGAAAAATTAAAGAGAATTAGTAACTACATAAACTAAGCTTTTTATATGACAGATGATACGAGTCCCTGCCATTGGGGAAACAAAGGCAACCGATGCTACAGGAGCAGGGGACCTTTTTGCAAGTGGATTTTTGTATGGAGTGATCAAGGGTCTGTCACTAGAAGGATGCTGCAAAGTAGGTGCATGCAGTGGTGGATCTGTTATCCGGTCTCTTGGTGGTGAAGTGACATTGGAGAATTGGCAATGGATGTACAAGCAAATGCAGATGAAGGGTCTTCCCACGCCTACAGATGTATGCAAATGAATGTAGTGGCTAATTTTGCCCCCTTTATTCATGTCGCCTTCTTGGTTATATTTACCCATTTTTTCCTTTTGCTTCTTTTTATTGTCTTTTATTATTCATTTACTGACAATTCAAATGACAGCCACGCAAGTTATGGAAGCTATATATTTTTCAGGAAAATTCGCTATATATTTTTCAGGAGAATTCAATCCGGTTTGAGTCTTCAATGTACTTGAGCTTGGGGACACTTATGAAACTGTCTCAACTACTTTTTAATATTAACACCTAAGACATGGTTAATTTACTTTCTGTGTTCTTACTACAAATTTCAACTGTCGATTGAGATGGTCTACAACTTTATTCTGTTTCTCAACCGTTGTTATAGTTCATTTAAATTTTACTTTGTGGCTTTTGTGCAGCCAATAGCAGGGCACACTGTTTGTGTGAAGGGTTGATATACGAGTTTCTCTCCACGGAATTTAAAATCCCCAGGTTATTTTATTGAATCTAATTTAAACTGAATAATAAATAAAATTGGAAAAAATCGACTTTTTAACATAGTTCAGTTTAACATATAATAAATTTATGAAATAAAAACATAAAATGGTAATTAGGGTGATATTTGAATATAATTTAAAATCACTTTTATCGTTTCTAACTAGTAACAATTTCTTTTCATAAATAAAAACAATGCGATCAAAAGTAAAAAAAAAAATCGTTCATATGAATAAAGATAAAAGAAAAAAAAATGAATGAGAAAGATGTTTTTATTAAATACAAAAGCAGCGTATAAAATGGAAAGGATTAAAAGAGAAAACATTGAAATATTTAATTAAAAAATGAGTAAAAATCTGAATATGGCTGTAAAGAAAGAATTTAAATATTCAATTTATATATTTTAATTTGTAATATAGAATGAAGTTTCAATGTTAAATTTGTAATCGATAACTAAAATTGTATTTTATCCGACACCTAGTGCACTCTTTTTACTTCAAAGGAATTAAATCTCAAAAAAAAGAACGAGACTTCGTGATATAGCATAAGAGAAAACGGAAACTCAATACTGCTACCATTTTTATATGACCGACGCAACTCAAAATTCCAAAGTTAATAATAGACCGAAGATCCTGCAGAAAGCCAAAACTAACTGTTGCAGCAAGTGTACGCTAGCTAATATTTCTACTTGCCAAGTACATGAAGCATTATGGCATTCTGTGCATGCATCCGGTTCTCAGCTTGCGGGAAGACTATTGAATTTGGAGCTTCAATAACTTCGTCGGTCACCTCTACCCCTCTTTCCGCTGGTAAGCAATGCATAAAAAATGCCTTTGAACCAGCCCTTTCCATCAGATCTTTGTTTACCTGCAAAACGAAATTGCCATCTCATGTCAACAGTGACAAAATCAAAGTAAAGCCCAAAACAATACAGCACATTTTATATATCAGTTTTAAAATTCAACCGGTGAAGGGAGTAATTCAAGATTCGACGCTTTAACTATAAATTTGAACTGGTAGTAATTAAACATTATTATATTTTTAATGTAAATATCAAACAACATTGAAAATAAATAAAAATTAGAAACAAAATAAATATAATTAATAAAACTGTCGATCATTGTAATATTGATTTTTCCTACAAATCAAAGTGAAACCAGTTATGCGCGGGTTTACCCAATTATGAACAGGTTTAACCAGAGATTTACACAGGTTCTTTAGAAGGGTTTACACAAATTATAATGAGCTATTTGGTCCAGTTTCCAGTCTGACCAGCTGGTCTAAGTCCAACTCTGACAACATTCCAACATAACATAGTCGTTGTCAAATAATAAAATATTTATTTTTAACCGAACCTATGATTAGGTGGCTGACAGAAAATAATGTAGGAAATACCGTGTAAAGTACCTGAAATTCTTTAAACACCTGGCGCCGGTATTCAGCTTCTTCCTTTTGCCCCATGCTGGCCCAGACATCTGAATACACAACATCAGCTCCTTTAACAGCTTCTTTGGGGTCATTAGTTATCTCAATCTTGCTTATTCCAGCTTTCCTTGCCTTCTCAACTGTTTTTGCATCAGGTTCAAATCCTTTCGGACAAGCACAAACAAAGTGAAACGGAATCACAGATGCCATCAACAACCACGAGTGAACAATATTATTTCCATCTCCAACGTAGACAACCTGACATGTGTATTGCAGAATATGGTCAGACAACTATTCCCTTGCCAATGCCACCAAGAATTAGGAAGAAGCAAATTCTTCAAGAACAAGTAACATAACCTGACCTTGGTTCCTTCAAACCGACCAATGTGCTCAATCATAGTAAGGGCATCAGCCATTATCTGGCAGGGATGGTTGTAGTCCGTCAACCCATTGACGACTGGCACAGTTGCATATTTTGCAAGATCAAGTATGTCCTACAATTGTTTTTACAAAAACAGAAAGGGTAAACCAAAAGTGCCGAGTTTTTTCTCAAAATGATTGATCACAATCGCCGTCGCAGATAAAATTTATTCCTAACCCAACAACATCACAATGCCCATAATTGCTTAGCAGCTTCTTTCGTTGTGAAATACGCTTGCTAAAACTTTAAGAGGCATGAAAATTAGTGAAAAATACTCCTGTTAGATATTGTCAATTCCTCTCAAGATCTTCTGTTAGCATTCCATGTAATCCAACACTAGACATTACCAATGGCACAGGCACAAATAGTAGAGACAGATATCATTGTTAAGTAAAAGCATCTAACAAGTATCATAGCTTCCATAACTTATTTCTTCGTTCGAGTTATTGAACTGGCGGCAACATTTATTATGAATTCTTGTCTACCACAAGCAATGACAATGATCCTGACAGGGATTTACAATCATACTTTTTCTTTGAAATTTTATGCATTACAACAAATACCAGTGGAGCTCGAGGATTAATAACATCATAAAACCACCGGATGAATTACTCTATCCCAAAAGTCAGTATAGACTGCTCTATTAATGCATCTAACAGCATCTTAGTACACGGTATAGCTTCTCCTTTTTCTTTCCCACCTGTTTATGAATTGGAATTAACATAATTCATCCAAATTAAGTTTATTGACTTCGTCAATGTTGGTTTTGAAATCAGAGGAACATTGCGAACACACACGCCCTATCCCTAAGAAAGACCGATCACCTTCATTCTACCACTTCGTGCAGGTCCCAGTCAAGTTGAATATTTAATTTGTGAATTCAGAAAATAGGAAAAACTAGCCACAACAAGGAGTAATCGCAGCACAATAACAAAATGAAACATAAGTAACTCCCTTGTTACACGTCACAAGCATACCTGATGAGCAAAAACACGAGCCATAATGATGTCATTATAGCGACACAGAACACGAGCAATGTCACGAGTCTCCTCTCGCTTGCCCATTTGGATATCATTGGGTCCTAAGTATATGGCATGCCCGCCTAACAGTGAAAAGCCAGTCTCGAACGAAACCCTCGTTCTCATGGACGGCTTTGTAAATATCATCGACATGGTCTTCCCCTCAAAAGGTCGAAATGACCTGTCCCCTGACTTCAGCAACGTCTTCACCTCAATGGCCCGATCCAACATCTTCAAAATAGTGTCCTTATCAAAATCATCTATGTGAAGAAAATCTTTCTGCGCAACTTTCTCTGCAAAACAGAAGAATCGCAGTGAGAAGTCAATAATCAGCTAGCCACTTCTCAAAACCACAAACAGGAGTTGAAAATCAGTGTCAACCATCAACATGTTCTTATAAATAACCTGCAACACATCAACATTCTTAAACCCTAATTCGATGCAAATTGAATGTGAAATGAGAATTAGATGACGTGGAGGTTTAAAAGTGAGGATTGAGTGAGAATGTGAAAGCGATGAGAATCGGAAATGGAAAAGGAAGGGTAGAATTGACTTACGAGTGACGGCGGGAGAGGCGACGCACGATATTCGGCGGCGGAATGAAACGGAGGCGGCGGGGAAAGGAGCGCGACGGCGGAGATTGTGACCGGAAAGGTAGGGTTTGTCTGATGCGACAGTACTGTAACAGTGACAAGGGATCACAGCCATTTTCTGCTACTTCCTAGGCCTACCAAACACACTGCTACTTCTCTTTACTTTCACTGCATTTTCGTTTCTACCTTTATATATGGGTAATTGTAAATATTTTCTCTCTTGTTTCTCTTCATATCACTTTCTTTTTACCAATGTAATAAAACAAGTTCACATAATTATGATTTAATAATTTTCTCCCTCAATACTCTTAAGAGAGACAATTAATAACCGAAAAATTAAATAGAAATTTATATAAAATAAAATTATTTCATGCTTAAGTTAAAAGTTAGAATTTTGAAAACAATATGATAGAGTTTGTACAAAAAAATTTATATTAAGATAATTTTGTTTTAAGTAAAAAAAAAATATTAATGAGTTTTCTTATATTAGCCACTTTTATAATATTTCTTATATTTTATCTTTTGATTTAATTTTACATATTTTATCTTTGACGTTTAACAAATTATCGTTACATTTATTAGCAATGATAAAATAAAATTCCAGAACAAATTTTTAGATAATAAAAATCCAAAAACTAAAATATATATTTTGTAAAATATCAATATTATTACTAAAATTGGGATTAAATGTTAAAAAATTAGATTTTAGAAGCTCATTTAAAAGTAAAATAATTTAATATTCTAATTTTAATAAGTAACATGTACTACAGTTTTAAATATGATAATAACCACACCCGTTAATAAACTAACTTAAAAAGTACTCTTACTTATTGTGTGTTATATTCATTAAAAATATTTATTTTCTATCTATTGTAAATACATTTTTTTTTACCATCCAATAGTACTACAGGAAGCAAATTTTCATCAAACCTAAGTATTATGTAAGATGAACTTATTCAGTACTCTCCACTAGTTTTTTATGCGATAGAATTTAACATATACTGGTAATAAAAGTGAACAAAATAATTACAATTTTTTTTGTGAAGAAACTGATTACAAATTGGTTCACATAATTGGTTAGATAAATTGTTTGCTTTATATTATTCACATTAAGATTATATATTTTTTCCGATGAATCCTAAATTCTAGTCATTTTGTAAAACTTCAATTTGCATCACGTTTATCAAAATACAATGTAACCGTACTACCCAAAAAATACGTCAAATGCTTGTTAATGCGTTTTTATACCCCAAAATTCATTTATTTTAAAAAATGAGTATTTATTTTATTTTAATAAAATTTAAATTTTAAATGAAAGTTAATTTAAATATAATGCTAGCTATTTTTTGAACAATTTGTCATCTCGAATAGATTTGACCCATACTGTAGCAGGCTGGTTCCAAATGGGCCTGGATCAAATGGGCCGACCCATTTATAAAACGACAAATTCTTCCTCCACCTCCATACCCTCTTCCTGCACCCCCATATAATCTTTTTATTCCATGACTGCCCTTTATGAAATTACATAAATACCCTCTCCTTCGTTTTTTGAAATTGTGAACCGAATGGGGGTGCATCTGGTTCTCATTTAAAAAAAAATACAAACCAGATGACTCCATCCGGTTCTCAACCCAGCATATCGGAAAATCTTCAAATTCGTCGTCGATAGCCCCCAAATCCCGAATCAACTACTTTAATCATCAATATCACTTACTAATTGCTAATAAACATCACAAATTGGTTACCTAATGCTTCTATGAAGGATTAATTGAAAGATTTTGAATAACGAAGGAACAGAAGTCGCGAATGGCTTATCTAAACCGGACGAAGGTTCTCTTAACCGGACGAATTGTTTGTATTTTTTTTTTTTGAAATTGTGAACCGGATGGGGGTGCGTCCGGTTCTTATTTTCAAAAAATTAAACCGGATGGCCTGGTCATCCTGTTGGGAAGGGTGGGAATTTTATTAAGATAGGGGTATTTATGTAATTTTATGAAGGGTAGTTATGGAATAAAAAAATTATATGGGGTGCAGGAAGAGGGTATGGGGGTGGAGGAAGAATTTGTCTTATAAAACCGCATACATGAAGTTGGGCTTGGGCAATGGAGTCTTGGGATATGGCAACTTGGAATTTAACCCTAATTAATCTCTTAAGACATGCATTTTCATGTGATGTGGTGGACCTTAACATCTTTTATAGTATATGTATGGAACTACGAACATGTTTGTATTTAATAATGGTTCTTGAGTCTTAACTCTCCTTAAGAGTAGAATTAGTCGGTGTCCTTATTGTGGGACATTAGCCCCCTCCTTAAGAATAGAATTCGTCGGTGTCCTTTTATTTTGGGACATTAGTCCCTCCTTAACCACCATCACGTCTTTGTCATCCCATTTATAAGTTAGGTTAGAGAATTAACTTCTTAGTTGTTTCTTAAAATACTCGATTATTTATTTCAATTCTTAATATGTAATTTTTTTCCATCATATATGCTTATTTATTTTAGGTTACTTTGTTATTAAACCCGACAATATAATTTAACCTATTCTGAATAATTTGATAACCTAATGTTATCGAATTTAATTAAAACAAATTGAGTTAAATTTTATTTATAAGTGAGACCTCTATCTCAATTTAATTTAACCGAATCTTTTATTTAATTTATTATAATTTCCTATAGGTTGGACAGAGAGAGATTTTATGTTAAACTCAAGACTTAAAATAACCAAATTATTCAATAATAATAATAATAATAATAATAATAACATAATTATTATTCAGTTTACGCTATGCTTTTATTTACTAAATATATATTTTAAAAATATTTAAATATTAAATAATATATTTATTTTAAAAATGATGAAATGTGTTTTAAATTAATTTTCAACAAAATGTATGACCTAATTGACTTAATATAATACAATTAAAGATAAATTGAATCTAATGAAAACAAATACAACATTAACCTAATTCAAATTTAATTTATTTTATTGAATTGGAGATAACTCTATTCAAACTTCACCTAATTCAACTTGTATACACCCTCATTAAAATTAATTTTAAGAAGTAATTTGACAATATATCAAAGAGTATTTTGTTGTTGAACTATAATATTATAAACAATTAATTTTTCACACATATAAGAATTAAATTAAATTTTGATTCTTTTAAAAAATAAATTTAGGCTAACTCACACATGAAGACTTAAATCATCATTAAATTGTTGTCGATTAAAAAAAAAAATGAGTGTGTACTTCAGAAGTAAATTGAAGATACTCTGGCAACATCCACACCAAATAGATTGTTAATAATTTTTCTTCTGCGGATGCAAAAAAGTGTTAAACATGGTCAAAGTATAGATCAGGTTGATGTCTTTTTAGTGGAATTAATGAGGGTAGTGTTGTTCTGATGGAATGTGCACAACAAATGAATGAAAATATGGTTTAAAGTCATTTAACATCAAAAAATTAGAAATTAAAATTTTATTTCACCATACACGAGATTACAGTACAACTTTTTATACACCATTCTGTCTTTTCAATGCAATTCACTTGTAATAATTTTAAAATGTCCTAAACAATTTTTTAATATATATATATATATATATATATATATATATATATATATATATATATATATATATATAACACTTTTAGAAGGTGATAAACGAATCTAAGAAAATGGATTTCCAAAAGTCTAACTTCTC
>Ga0099824_1009211_pt1 | contig 12254 bp, 4 predicted proteins | sample SiratrowhiteBW_FD_76837 | JGI IMG/M metagenome (GOLD analysis project Ga0099824, IMG submission 76837) | Root nodule microbial communities of legume samples collected from California, USA - Siratro white BW | ecosystem: Host-associated > Plants > Roots > Nodule | place: USA: California... | reverse complement strand
TTATCACAAGTCATATTCAATCTAGTAAACAACAATCAAAAGTTCTCACATATTACTTTCGAACATCATTACTCAAATCAGGTCAAATCACATCAAATCAAGATAAATAATCAAATATATTCAATGCTCAAGGACCAGTCAGACCTGCAAAAAAGACTTGAGCACTGACAATCACATATTCAAGTACTTTATCCTAAAGTTATATTTGAAAGTAACTAATTAGTATAAAACAAGTTACTTGCTTCCCTTACCTGATGAAGATCTCTACAACAATTCCTCCACCCGATAAAGATGTTAATCTCAAAATCTAGGGATTCTGTTTGAGATTCTGATCGGTTAGAAATGATCCCTAACTCCCCAGCTACTGTAGGGTATGATCAGAATCTAAAATAGATGAGATATGAGGAGGAAAATTAGAGAAAATGGAGAGCTTGAGAGAACGAGAAAGAGAAAAGAAAAGGAACTGGAGGTGCATACACACGGCTTTTACTTTTATAAGATTTCTGTGCCTTACAAGAACAGCCCAAAGCTAGAGAACTTGTTTCCTTATAAAATTACAACAAAAATGTTATGAACAAAACATCTACTCATCAAGTAGGATAAGTAATGGTTTACTCTTTGCTAACAATATGCAATCAAATTTAAATTAGCTTTACATTTATGTTTTTGTTTAGCATTGGTAATTTACTTTTTTGGGATAAATTCGAAATTATTTGTGAAAATTAGTTTAGGTTATTTGTAAGGATTTGTGAGGAAAACTTCGAAAGAAAATAGTGTTAACCGAAGGAAAAGTGGTAAATTTTTTAAAATATTTTGTGAAACCGAGTTTATTCTTTGAAAACCTAACTGAGAAATCTTAAAAAGACTAAATGTTATACAGATTGACGATAATGACAGTTATATAAGAACAGGCAGCTAATAATGTTTAAGAAAACAAGAGTGGGAGAGCACAACGATCTCATGCTGTTGATAATACGCTTAATCAAATATGAAGTCAGATTGACTTACTACAACAACATAATCTTGATAATTGTTATATTAATATCTTTCAACATATTAATAATGAATTAATAATATTAAATAAAAAATTTAAAGAATAATATTTCGAATAGACTTATCAGTATTTTCCAACAAGAACACCATTTTCTAGAAAGATACCTTAACTATAATCTTTTTTATCTTTATTTTTCTGAATAACACGATCCATTATGTAAGGTGGGAATTCAGTTTAGAAAGTAGAATTTTTAATTAGAATTTCTTACTTCCATTTTTAAAACCAATCAGAATTAGATTTAAGCTCTCCCAAAACCCAAATTTCAATTAATTCTAAAACGAATTTCCACTTTACAAAACGATAAAAATGTGTTAGTTAGGTCTATATTTTTACAAAAAGGTGTTACTCAGGAAAAAAAAAATAGACTTGTCACTATAATCACTCATTTGTTGATCAAAATCTCCCTGTACCAAAGCCAAAATTCATGTATCTTAAAAAGATAAGTAATTAAACACATCACGAAAAGCTAATTACATAAATAACAATCTTATTTGAATTCTGTAACAATTATCACAATTATATGATCATTGTTTGATTATTTATTATATATTTATTTAAAATAAAATTGTCTTTACAAATACGATTTACCTATTTTTCCAATTTTAAAAAATTTGTCTGCAAAATAATTGAACGTGAGAATATTACTGCGAAAGAATAAATAATTATTCTGTTACTATCCCATAAATTTGGGCAACCTTATATTCTCCAAAAAGAGAAGTTCTATGGAGGTTGTATGTCCCTTTATTGGGTGTTGGGCCTAGGCCTCCTTGAAAAAGCAGAAGAGCTTAAAAAATATTATAAAAAGCAGGGAAGATATTGTTGAGGTGGGAATAATGTGTTTGGATAGAGAAGGGGAAGTGGATGGCGAGGATAAGAAAGAGAGAGAGAGTGAAATTATAGCAAGTAGGATGAGGAAGGGTTCCACATAAATATATTAATATATCACTTAAAATCCATACAACAAACACCACATCAGCACCTCCCTGGGAATGGACGAATCACAATCGCCGCACCTCGCTGTTCCCTCCAATTCAGCGTCCTAAGCTTTCCCAAACCCCAAAACAGAAACTTCTAGGTTCTTCCAGAACCTTCTATTCCGTTCCTTCCACCTCTCCAGGACCCATGGCCGACACTCGGAGATCCACCGGCACCGTTAAGTGGTTCAACCCGCAGAAGGGTTACGGATTCATAACTCCCCAAGACGGCTCCGATGATCTCTTCGTTCACTTCACTTCCATCCGATCCGACGGCTACCGCTCCTTGGCCGAGGGCCAGTCTGTCGAGTTCCTCGTCGATTACGGCGACGACGGCCGCGCCATGGCCGTCGACGTCACCTCTGCCGTTAGATCTCGCAGTCCAGGAGGCTTTCGAGGCGGGGGCGGGAGAGGAAGAGGGCGCTACGGCGGAGGGGAAGGCCGTGGTGGAGGGTTCGGCCGGAGAGGGGCAGGAGGTTACGGCCGTGGTGGAGGAGGACCTGAGTGTTATAATTGTGGAAAAATAGGTCACTTGGCGAGGGATTGTTACCACGGACAGGGTGGTGGTGGTGGTGCAGGTGGTGATGGTGGGATACGGAGACGCGGTGGAGGTGGCGGCGGAGGTGGTGGAGGAGGGTGTTATAACTGTGGGGAGGAAGGGCATTTTGCGAGGGAATGTCCGAACGTTGAGAAATCAAATGAGTGAGAATGTGGGGTTTATGAATTATGATTTCTTCTATTATATTGTGAGTCTGTTATTGTTAGTTGAGATTGGGTGCATGGGTCTGTTATTTTTGGTTTCTAGCCATTGGCATTTGTTCCAAATGTGTTTTGCTAATTGTTTCATCTAATTCGGTTCTTTTGATGAAGTGATTATGGTTGTTCCTCCTGTCGAATATGAAGCAAGGGAAGCCATAATTAATGGCTAATTTAATCAATTTATTAATTCAGCAAAACATTGCATTCGCTTCTATGCTCTGTCCTCGAACTATTATGTATTCCTGTGGCAGTACTGCCATTCTGATCATGTCAGAAGCAAATTTCAGCTTCTCACTTATGTGCTTTGATATGTCTGTCTGTAGGGGTGTGAAACAATTCTACGTTACGAATCTATGGAAACTTGTGTTAAGGATGTTTTTTTTAAGGTAATTATTTAAATGTAAATAAAATAATGATAACTAATAATATTTTATAAAGAAACTATGCTTTAATTAATGGTTTATATGTTTAGATTTCTTACGATTTATTTTCCCTTAGATATGTCTACTATAGAAGGGTCTATAATAGTTGGTAATCTATAAAACCTTAGTTTTTTAAGTCCTTCATATTCATAAAGTAGTTAGTTGAAAGAAGTTTAATTTTCATCTGTGTTTCATGCAAATGTTGTGAGGCAAAATCTTATCTGCTCTGATAAGAAGCGGGCATTTACGCAGTGGTCCAACCTTGAAAGATATGATAAGTAAATCTAGTCTATTCTGTCCTCTAGTTTTGTGTGTGGATAATATGTTGTCATTTCTGATCTTTATTCATGTACATAATAAATGTTGTGGATGTTCTTTTTTTTCTAATTTGTTCATTTAAGGCATTGTTTTATTTTTTTAAAATGTTTTACTGGCAGGGATTTTCTAAACTTTAATACTCTGAAAAGTTGTGAATAAATGCAGTCTCAATTTTGTTTACAAAAACAGTTGCCACAAACTACAACTTTAATATTGCAGTGACAGCTTGGGTTCCCATTTGAAACCACAATCATGCCTTTCAATTTTTTATTAGAAGTATTATGCTACATCACATTTTTAATAACATATTTAATGGTCAGATCAGTGGCTAATGATCATGATAGATATGCTTAATCCTTTGTTGTGTGATTATGAAAAACTTGAAGTTCTTATGTTGTCCTATGTCATAATGGGCATGAGAGCATCGTGGGTTGCTTTCACCCCTTGGATTTTTTATAATTGTTAGAAAAATCTTTGCATTTCCTTTTGTTTCTTCCATTATCAACATAAAAATTATATATGGTAATTCTTGTTGTTTCTTCCAAAATGGATCTTCAGTTGTTTAATGCTTATGATAATAGTAGGCGTCATCATTCTGTATTTGGATAATCTTGAGTGCCATGAAACACCAGTGGCTTGTGAATATCCTTTAATAATTTTTCCTTGGCGTGAAGAAATAATGAGTTGTAGTTTGGTAGTGAGATTGTTATTATAGTGCCAGTTTGGCATGGTTTAGAACCAGGTAATGATTTTCCTGTTGTGCTTGAGTGCGTGATGTGCCATTGAATTGGTCGTATTAGATTCTTCAACGTCTCTCCAAATCTTGCATTTAAATACATTTGATGTTTGATATATCGCAGACTAATTCTTTGTTTATTAGGAACCAGACAACGTAGATTTTAGAATACTTGAAGACTGTTTCGACCTTGTAATTCCTGATAATCGAAATCCTGGTGATTCGTTTTCTTCTATCCATCACTTAGAATTTATGGCTTTCTTTGTCATACCTGGTTCTTATACATTCATCAGTACCTGTCAGGTAACGAATTTTCTTTGGTCGTGATTTTGGAGAACGGTGACATCTTCTCCGTCTATTGCTTTGGGTTTTACCTTTCTTCTTTTTTTATCGGAGAGATTTATTGTTCTAAACATACGAATTGTCCCTTTTGTGGGCTTCAATTTCGTGCTCACCACACGTAAACAAAAATTTACTTTTTTGTTGTTGTTGATAAGAGCATTTCTGACCATTAGTATCAAACTCTGTAAAGATGGTCAATATCAGGTCCACTTTGTCGCTTTCGATCTTATCAAGATGCTAGAGTCTTGACCAGTTGTTAATTACGAAGTTTAACTTTTGTGACTGAATAAACCTTAGTTTTTTATATCCTTCATATTCATTTCTGATAATGCACAATGGGTCAGGGAAATATAAGCGGGTGAAAATGTAGTTCCTTGTCGAATGATGAAAGAAACGAACTTAAAAAAGGAGGGGTTTAATCGTGTATGCATTCTAATATTTTTTAGTTGAGTAATATGACCCTGACCTTATAATCTAGTGATGGCTTTCTTTCATTTGTTATTAATATGATTTATCTATGGGAGGTTTTAGCCTCTACTTCTCACCAAAAATATTTTTTAAAAAGTACTTTTATTTATGTTTATTTATAAATTGAAGAAATTAGTAATGACTAATGATTATAGATTGTTTTGTTTTGGAGAGATTAATGGCTATTATTTCTAGAGGTTATTGACTATATTGCCCGAGCAATTTTTTTTAATACTCAATGAATAAAGACGACGAGTGTTTATTTGATTTTTAAAATCATTAGTAAAATTCAATAAAATTATTATATAATTATGGGCCTATTTAATAAAATAGAAAGATCCATGGGAGATTATTTACTTTATAAATAGTTGATGGTAATGGATGTTGGTTATATGAAGAAATTAGGATTTTGAATGTTCTCCATAATTGACCATCAAAGAAAGTGTGTGGAGAAGAAAAGTGACTGAAAGAGATTGCTTGATAAAAGAAGATTAAAGTTTTTTTGATTGGATCTCTCATGGATCAAGGTAAGTCTCTCTGAGAAGTACTTAGTGTTTAAGAAGATAGAAAGGTTCCAAGAAGATAGAAAGGTTGAAGGAGAGAAGTTAAAGAACTTGGTTGAGTCTATATGACACACCCCGTTTTCATACCATACCTCATTTTTATCATGAAAAAGGGCTCTAAACCCAGTAACTTCTCATTTTCATACCACACCTTATTATTTAAAAAAAAAATTGGAGCTAAACCCAACAACTTTGCTATTGGCACGCCCTCCATTTTCATACCACACCTCATTATGAAAAAGTCTGGGCTCTAAACCCGGCAATTTTGCTATTGGTACACGTCATTTTCATATGACACCTCATTATAAAAAAACATGAGCTCTAAACTCAGCAACTTGACTATTTGCACACCCCATTTTCATGCCACACCTAATTATTAAAAATTATAAAAATCTTAAAAATGTGATTTTTTAAATTAAAAAAAAATATCAACCCAACAAACAAGTTTTCTTTATAATTACGTGATCCTTGATTTTCCATTGCAAATGAAAATATGTAGAAACAAGTTCAATCATTGTCGGACCCAAAAAATAAAAAGGGCTATTTTCTTTTTTTACTTGCAATTTTATTTCTTTTTTTTTTGAAAAATAAACATTTTAAGAAATCACATCCATTTTCACTCATTTAATTAAAGATATTGTCTTAGGACGATCGTTGTAGGGTGTTAATATCTTCCTACACGTAAACTTTAATCTAGTTTTGTAGATTATTTCCTTTTTCCTTGTTTTTTTTCATAGTTTTTCATAATAAAGTATAGTAGAAACTCCTCTTTGAATTTTTTTTATTGTCCCGTTGTGACCCCGGTTACGACAAAAATATATATAGTTTTTCTCGCACATTAACTGCATTGAGAACATTTTTATAGAAGTTAAGTATTTTAAAAATTCCAAATTGACCAACTCTAAAGAATTTGTAAATAAGTTTAAACTGTGATCAAATTAGATCATTCTCTACAAAAATATACATCTTAGATGAATAATTTCCAAACAAAGCTAAGCTTAAATAGTTGAGAGAGGTCTGCCTAATGACCATCGATTATGGATAATTATATTAAAAATAGGAATTTAACTTAAATAAATATATAAATACGATGAAATAAAAATCTACAAGCACTAAATGTTGTAGACGAGAGTAAAAGTAAAAATGACTAAAAAGGACTTAAGTCAACACCTATTTTACCTCTTATCTTTGACCTCATAATCAAGTAAATTAAAGTAGAGATTAAATCACTTTTAGAATCTAAATGGAAACTTCAATCTGAACTAGAAGTAATAATTAACAAATCACCTATAAATAGAGAATGAAATATATGGTGCCCAATGTATAACACACCAAAGAAAGTGAAAGAAGAAGAAGAGTGCTAAGGGCATTGAGTTTGTGATTTTCCAAATCCTAAACCCTAAAAAACTAGGTAAGGGAAATGCGACATAATTTTCACTGTGATACTACATTGTAGTTTTTACTAGTTTATTGTACAAAGTTTATAACAAATTCATTGTTGTACTGTATAAAATTATGACTGTATTCATGGTCTTTACTTTGTCAATTTTGTTGTATTGATTTTATTTTGTATGTCTCATGAGAATGATGTACATATTAATTTGGAGAAATTGCTAAATCGAGGTTTAATCCTTGAGGAATTAAATAAGTGGATGTTAATCAGGATGAAATGATCTTGAATGCGTTGGGAGAATATGGAGATGCTCATTTATCCTAACTTGTCACTATAGTGTTTTCTCCAAATTATTTAAAATCTAAAATTTGATTTATAAATTTTTTTAATGTGAAATTAATTTCATAATTTACGGTTCACTTTTCTCATATATTATCTTTTGTTTGTTGAACATGAATCAAATCCAAATTTAAATCAAAGTTAGATGAATGTTCCTAATTTTTCTAATCATCTCCATTATAAGAAAAATTTTTATTAACAACTGAAAATTATTCTTCGATAAAATGTAATTACCGACAAATTTTAGCGACAAAATATTTTGCGATAAATTTATCGATAAATTAAATTAGTAATTATCAACGAATTTATTGATGGACAAAATTAACACGAAATTATCCATCGATAAATATGTCAGTAAATTAAACGACCTAGTACACTTTGTCTCCAACTTCATCAAAACTGTTAATAATTGATAATAAAAATAATAAAACAGTATAAATGAGAATAGTAATAATAGAAGTAAAAATGATAATATAATAATAATAATAATAATAAATTTTATAATAAAAAAATATTCGTTATTTTATCGGTAATTACCGATAGACTAAATATATTCATCAGTAAATTTACTAACAACTAAATGACAGACAAATTTTTTGTCATTAGTAATTCTTACTTACTAATGAATTTTGGGTGTTACCGACGCATTTTGCTCATCGTTAAATCCAGATCTTTTGTAGTGCTCGTATATTTCTCAGGTAATGGTTGGAGCACAAATGTAATTGAGAATTCTATTGATTTCAAAGGAATTGTGCATGCCACCTTGAGCTTTGCCTAAAAATTGGAAATTCCCTTAGTGCTGGATGGGCTAAGAGTTGTGACTTTCTTCTTGCAAGTAACAATATACAACAATCCCTTAACCAATCTATTTTCACTTGCTATATAATGTAAAATAATATAATAGAGAAATATTTTTGTAATTAGTGTAAGAAAGAAATAAATATATTATAAAGCAAGGATATAAAATTGTAATATGTACACCTTTTTTTGTGTGTAATATGAGATGGTTGTAGAAATCGATATATACGTAAGCATGAATTCAAATGTATGTGTGTTGAATTTGAGACCTTTTCTAGCTTACGTTTTAATAGAAGATCAATTTTATATAAAAATAGTTGAACTAGTATCTTATACGGAGAGATTATTAAAATTGAAATTTTGATGAATGATGTTTCAATCCTATTATTCTAAATATAATCTTAAAAATCGGTGTGTAATTTAGAAGATTAGAAATAATTATATATAAAGTTGTCATTGGTACAATTTTAGAATAGTTTTACACCTTATAATTGTTTAACGAAGTGTTTCAGGTGAGTGCTACAGTCACCTCTTTACCAAGATGTTTGTCAGATAACTAAAAGTGATATGTGTGTGTGTGTGATCATTACGTTCATCAAGATTTCATCCAAAAGTTCTTCTTTGAAGCTTGAATGGAAAGATCCTAAAATCCAAGTCATTCTTCATTACCATAGACGTTTCTGGCTACCGTTTTACACCTCCGGCTTGGGCATTTCATATCAGGTGGTATCAGAGCTTTGATAGGTGTTATTCAGGAAGTAGTTCAGGCATTTTATCGAACATGTGGATAACAACTTAGATTTTTGGAGATTAGCTCAGCTAAAATTCCAAATGATTTTTTCTTGAAGAAATGGAGGATGATATGATCTGAAAAATAAAAATAAATGTAAGTTTCCCTTTTATTTTTTTATGTTTAGTTTGGACCTAGGGAAGGAATGGGTTTGTTTATTCCTCTTCCATAATGAATTCTATATAAGGATACCTATTGTATTCATTTTAGGAGATTTTGGAATGATAAATATTTTTTTTTTTTTGAATATCTTGAGTGTGTCATATTTCAAGAGATGATTCTCCTTTGCTTATCCTAGAGTGGCGCTTCATAACTTATTTCTTGGTGGCGCATCGAGATTCATCAAAGCGAAGTGAAAATTTTCTCTTGGGTTTCTTATCTTGTGAGTTAGGTCACAATTGACGATTTACTATCTTGCTTATCTTATGAATTTGAGTGTCACAAGGTTCTTCCTAATTTCCAACTTTGATTCTTATGTTGTGGACTAGGTCAGAAGTGGTAAATCATTATCTTGCTTATCTCATAGATTTGGATTACATAAGGTGTTCTAATTCCTAACATTATCTTTGTTTCTTGTATTTTTTTAATTATTTTTATTTTTGAGTTTTTTACAAACTTTTGAAAATCACAGTCATCCAAGTGTTCTTTTTATCCAGGTGTTCTTCTTTGAAACTTGAGTAAAATGATCCTAAAATTAAAATCATTCTTTATTACTATAAACATTTCCAGCTTCTTGACTATTTCACATCATTAATGATATCTAATAATATGACAATATGATAGTTATATAACAACAAACCAGTAATAAACATTTAAGAAGATAAGAGTGAAAGAGATAAGGATCTCACCTATTGATAATGTATTTTGTGATATTCAAGACTTGTAACAACAATTTTGCATAATCTAATATAATTATTATATTAAGGGATTCTAACATGTTAATAATAAATTAATGATATTGAAAAAGAATTAAAGAACAGTATTCCGACTAGACTTATCACCATTATCACTCGTTGATGAAAATATCAGCATTCAAAGTTCATCTACCTTTCAAAAGGAAATACATAAACACATCACGAAGAGCTAATTACTTAAATAGCAATCTTATTTACAATAATTAATTAAAACAATTCCTTAGTCAATTTCATTTTTCAACATATGTTTAACCATCCGTAACAATTATCATAATTTTGTGGTCATTGTTTGACTATTTATATATTTCCTTAAAATAAAATTGTCTATACAAATATGATTTACCTATTTTTATAATTATGTTTAAAAATTTGTCTAGGAAATAATTGAACGTGAGAATAATTGTAGAAAGCAGGAAAGATACTTTTGAGGAGAGAAAAACGTGTTTGGATAGAAGAGGGGAACTGGATGCCGATGATAAGAAAGAGAGATTGAATTATAGGAAGTAAGATGAGGAAGGGTCCCACTTAAGTATATTAATACATTGCTTTTCTTTTCTTTTCCACTGACTCACGAATCACGATCGCCACACCTCGCTCTTCCTTCCAATTCAGCGTCCTAAGCTTTCCCAAACTCCAAAAGAGAAACTTCTAGGTTCTTCCAGAACCTTCTATTCCGTTCTCTTCCACCTCTTCAGGACCCATGGCCGGCACTCGGAGATCCACCGGCACCGTTAAGTGGTTCAACCCGGACAAGGGTTTCGGATTCATAACTCCCCAAGACGGCTCCGCTGACATCTTTGTTCACTTCAGTTCCATCCGATCCGACGGCGACCGCTCCTTGTCCGACGGCCAGTCTGTCGAGTTCCTCGTCGAGTACGGCAACGACGGCCGCGCCGCGGCCGTCGACGTCACCTCTGCTGTTAGCTCTCGTAGTTCTGGAGCCGTTAGAGGTGGTGCAGGTGGTGAAGGTAGCATGGGAAACGCGGCGGAGGCGGCGGTGGAGGTGGTGGAGGAGGGTGTTATAACTGCGGAGAAGGGCATTTTGTGAGGAAATGTCCGAACGTTGAGAAATCAAATGAGTGAGAGTGTGGAGTTTATGAATTATGATTTCTTCTATTATATTGTGAGTATGTTATTGTTAGTTGAGATTGGGTGCATGGGTCTGTTATTTTTAGTTTGCAGTCATTGGCATTTGTTCCAAATATGTTTTGCGTGTGCTTTGATATGTCTGTCTTTATTTTCAAGGGGTGTGAAAAACAATTCTACGTTACGAATCTATCAAAACAGTGTTAATGATGTTTTTTTAAGGTAATTATTTGAAAGTAAATTTTGAGTGGTTGCTCATTACATTGTAAGCGTATCTATTATTTATTCTACGTGTATATTAAAGAAACTATGCTTTAATTAATGGTTTATATGTTTAGATTTCTTAGGGTTTATTTTCCCTTAGATATCTCTACTATAGAAGGGTCTATAATAGTTGGTAATCTATAAAACCTTAGCTTTTCAAGTCCTTCATATTCATTTCTGATAATGTATCTGAAATATATAAGCGTGACAATATGTAATTCCTTGTCGAATGATGAAAGAAACAAACTTAGAAAGGAGAGGTTTAATCAACCATGCATTCTAATATTTCCTACTTGAGAATTTTGAATGTTTTTATTTCATTACGTTCTATACGATACCTGTAATTTGTGGACCCTGACCTTATAATCCACTGATGGCTTTCTTTCTTTTGTTATTAATATGATTTATCTGTGGGAGGTTTTAGCCTCTTCTCACCAAAAATATTTTTAAAAAACTACTTTTATTTATATGCTTATTTATAAATTGGAGAAATTAGTATTGACTAATGACTATACCTTGTTTGGAGAGACTAATGGCTATTATTTTTAGAGGTTATTGACTATATTGTCAAAGTAAATATTTTTACACTCAATGGATGAAACCAGTTTATCTGGTTTTTAAAATTACTATGATAATCAATAAAATTATCATATGTAATAGTTTGGGATTAAACAACATTATAAAAGTGATTTATTTTATTTTTTATTTTCTTTTATTTTTAATTGTGTATTTATTCTGTTTGTTCGTACAAATTCTAGACACTTGCAGTAAATGAGAAAGAAATAGTAGTAAAATCATAGAAAGAATTAAAAATAATTTAAATGTAACTAATAATATTGATTATACATTTTTCTTATGGTAATTATAGAGAGGATCATGATGAACTTAATTGTTAAATAGTAATATTGTAAATTTTACTTATATATATATATATATATATATATATATATATATATATATATATATATATTATTTTATTTGATATAAATATCATTTATGTCAAACATATTAGTAGATAAAACAGTTTGTGTGCT
>Ga0099824_1009208_pt1 | contig 12258 bp, 6 predicted proteins | sample SiratrowhiteBW_FD_76837 | JGI IMG/M metagenome (GOLD analysis project Ga0099824, IMG submission 76837) | Root nodule microbial communities of legume samples collected from California, USA - Siratro white BW | ecosystem: Host-associated > Plants > Roots > Nodule | place: USA: California... | reverse complement strand
GATTCATAATAACAATAATAAATTAATAAAATTTAAAATACTAATATTATTAATAATATTAATACGGATAATAAAAATAACATTAATAATAATAATATTAGAAATAAGAATAATAATAACATTATTGATAATATTATAATTAACTATTATAATAATAATAATAATAATAATAATAATAATAATTCTTAATAATAATATCAGAAATATTTTTAATATAATTGAAAATAATATAAAAAAATATTAATAATATTAAAACTATTTTTCATACAAATATAAATAATGTTGGTAATAATATAATAATATTAAAAATATTATTGATGTAAATATAAATAATATGAATAGAAGTATTAATAATATTCCATATTGAAAAACATATAATAATAATGTTAATATAAATAATAATAATAATAATAATAATAATAATAATGTTATCAATAACATTAATAATATTTTGTGTATAAATGTTAATAATATTAAAAACATTAAAAATATTAAAAACAACATTAATAATTTGAAAAAAAAGATAATATTGATACAAATAATAATTATAATTTTAATAATATTATAACTAACAATATTAGAAATAATAATAAAAACAATAATATTAATAATATTAATATCAATAAAACTAATAATAATAGTAATAAAAGTGTTAAAAATACTAATAATATTAGTTATAATATTAATAATATCAATAAAAATATTAATATTTTTAATAATATTTATCTTTACTAATGTTATTATTAATAAATCAATATGAACATCATTAATAAGAGATAATAGTAGTTTTATCCATAAATATAAGTTCCTAAGTATTACCTACGGACATAGGTTCGTAAGTATTACCCACAGACATAGGTACGTAGGTATTACCTACGGAAATAGTTCGTGGGTAATACCTACAGACCAATATCCGTGGGTAATACCTACAGATCTGTGTCTGTGGGTAATATCTACGAACCTATGTCCGTGGGTAATAAGTACGGACTTAAATCCGTGGGTAATACCTACAGATATAGATCTATAGATAATAATTTGTGGGTAATGCTGAATTTATCTATGGATACAGATCCGTGGGTAAATTGAGTTTTTCTTGTAGTGAATAGAGAATTAGACGTAGCCTCAAAGATTAGGGTAAATCAGTATAAAAGTGCTTCATCCATGCTTATATATTCTTGCCTTGGATAATTTTACTTAGTTTTTGTTTACATTGAATTGAGTTTAGACTCCATTCAACCCACCCACCCCTTCTGGAGCCAGCTATTGATTGAAACCAATTTTAAATTGATTGAAACTTTACTGTCAGGATTTTTTAGTTTGTTGTTTTTCGAAAGCAATTTGTTGTGCATTCCAGAGAACCATTTTTAAGAAAAAATAGTTAGTCCAATTCTAGTTTTATATTTCAAAACCACTTAGAAATACTATAGCTCATTCCAATAACATATGATGCATGCACACGACACACACACACATTGGGCTTGTTTGGACCTCTAAACAAACTTTTGAACTCAAGTTCAAAATTGAAGAAGATCAGTCTAAAGACTTTGGAGCTTCAAGATTATAAAATCTCTACTTGTAGAAAATTGTATAAAGTAGTATAAAATTTATTTTGGGTCTTGTATTTTGGGCCAAGTTAGTATAAGAATTTAAAATTTGGGCCTTATATTTGGTATTTGGGTATAATAGGTTGTCTTGAATTTTTGGGCCATGTATTTGGACCAAACCCTAACCTTGAGAGAGAGAGAGAGAGAGTTACCACTTAGGGTATGTACGAGCTAGGGCTTAAGTGGCACCTACAATGCTTCCCATGCTCCTTGTCACTTGGCACCTTGCCAATGGAGAGGATCCTCTCCATTCATGGCTTGACATATGTCATTCTATAATTAGAGAGTTTTTAAGAAACTTTTCATATAAGCTAGGGTTAATATTAAATTTTTTCCCTATAAATAGAGGTGCTCTCCTCTTGTAAAATAACTTTGACAAATATATTGAATTGCTGTCAAAATATTTTCAGCACTTCTACGTTTGTCAAGGTTCTTTCTAGATGAGTCTTACGCAAGACCTTTTCTAGACTTCCTCTTAAGTGTTGGTCATAACTGTTGGAAAATTCACCTCCAAATCTCCATATCAAACAACCACAACAAAAATTCTTTCTAGTGCATCAACTCCAATTCACTTTCAAACATCAAATCCTATAAGAAGAAGCACATTGAAGCATGCAATTGAGGCTATAATTGCATGATCTTCTTTTTATTTTTCTTGGTTTGACTTCATCAAATGCATAGACAACAACAATGTCAACATAATATATATATATATATATATATATATATATATATATATATATATATATATATATGTGTGTGTGTGTGTGTGTGTGTGTGTGTGTGTGTGTGTTGATTGGAGTCTAGCAAAGATAGAACGGGTGCATTTGTGAGTAGAGTCTTTATCTTTTGGAAACCACTTTCTTGTTTTTCACCCCAATGGAACGTGACATCTTTCTTTAACAACTCATTGAGTGGTGAAGCTAGACTAGAGAAGTTAGGCACAAAACATCTGTAAAAACCTACTAGGCCATGAAAACTCCTAACATCCCCCACGTTCTTTGGAGTGAGCCAATCTTGGGTGGCCTAGATTTTTGTGGGGTCAATATGAACCCCTTATTTATTGACAATGAAACCTAATAATATCAAATGTAGGGAAACGAATAACACATCAAAATTTAAACCACGACAGAAAAGAAAAAATTCACTAGACATTAAGGTAGCTCCAAGATTGAGAATCAAGGTTGATCTTTGAAAAATCTTGGAAAAACCTCTCAATCACAATGGATTCTTACTCTCCTCGTGCTCTCACGATTGAAAATTTCAAGTTTTCTCTAAAATATGAATTCTAAAAAGTCACTCTCGCAATTGGCAAATTTGTTCTTTTATAGCAAATATGTGCTTAAGTGAAATCAATGGATTATTTTTGAAATCAATCAATTGATTCTGAGAAACAATCAATTGTTTTTCGTTTGGTAGTAAAAATTTTCACTAAAACTCATTTTAAAAACAGGTTTACCCTTGATCCATTGGAGCTCTTACATACTTTTATCATGATGAAAGTAATATGTATTTATTTTAACCACTTTTCTACTGCATAGTGATAAGAATAATGACAAGTTTTTGATCATTTTTCTGTATTTGGGCTTATTGGTCTATAATTGAAAGTTTGACTCAATTTGATGAAATTTGATGAAATTTTCAGAAATTTTCCAAACTTGAGCATGTTTCATATATTGTCCATAACTTTTGCTATAGACCTCGGATTAACTTGATCTTTATGTCGTTTTGTAGATAACTCAACGATCTACAAACATTGTGCGAGGTCCAAAACCAAATTCGAACTTTAAAGTGGACAAAATCAGCCTTGAAGTTGGTGTACAAAATTTGGACAACACCTTTAGTGGAAATATGCAATTGAGAACAACTTAGTCATTTCACCGCCAAATGATTTGGGATCAAAACTGTACATTTTTGGTTTATTAAGGCAACGTAGAGGTGGGCCTAGGCGACCTTAGGTCAGGAAAAACTCTAAATATTGTAGTGAGTTGTGTAGGGCAACATCCAAGAAATTTTTATACAACACTTTGAATACAGTTTTGGTGACTTGCTTCTTCTTGGCTTCTTCTTCATTTCTACATTTTTATTTCCGTATTCATTCGCTTCTACATTTTTATCTTCGTATTCATTGGCTATTGTCAACACCCAATTTCATTCGGGCGAAAACTAGAAAATAAAAATATATTCATTCATGATTACTTCTTTTAAAAATAATAATAATAATAATAATAATAATAAAATGAGAAAAGACAAAAATAAAAATAAATAAATAAATAAAAGGGAAAAATTAAAATAATGATATAATAAAGGGGGAAGAGAGAGAGAAAAAAGGAGAAAGAAACAAAAATGGGTTGATGATTTACAGAAGTGAGAACAGTTAAAGCAAAAGATGGTCGTTGGTAACCAACGGAAACAAAACGGATTTGAGCTGAACGGAAGCGCCATTTTCAATCTCTACATAAAGGCAATGTGAAGCATAACGTAGGGGTTGGTTAGAATAGAGTTGGGACGTTTGGTTTTCTTGAGAGTTGAATTTGGAGAGATTGTTGAAGTCTCTGTGAAAGAAAAACTCGTCGGAGAAGGAGGAAGAGCTTGTTGGAAAGAAAATTGTCATTAAAGAATACATTGGAGTGGAAGTTATGCTTCAACAAGTAAATATTAAATAATATTTTTACCATTTGCATGCATGTATTTTTGGGTTGTTCATTGATCATATTCATAAGATAACTACACTGTTTATCATCTTCTCTAATAATTACATTGTTTAATATTTGAGTTGCTTCTCTTGTCAAGTTCTATTGTTTTTAGACTGTGTTGATTGTTTAAGTTATAGCTGAGTGATTATGTAATTGTAATGTTTATGTCATTGTCTCTAATGAGATGATGAATATTTTGAAACCAATCATTGGAAATTTCAATTGCTAAATTACTGAATCCTCTTGCCGAAGACGAAGCACATTAAGGTACACATCGTTAGATATTTAGGTTGAATTTTGGTTCTATTTTGGTTCATTTACATCGTTTCATCATTTTCCATTATGTTTATGTGTTCATGTTTGGTTTTGCTGAATAATATGTTTGTATGCATTCTAGTTTTGGTTTTTGAGTTATACATATTGCTTCTCTAAATATTTAGAGTCATGTTAATCCCTTCACTCACCTTAATCTTAGCCGAGGACCCCAAAACCACCTTAAGTCATATAATTCCCCTTAGAAAAAACCTTTATGCGTAAAATACCGCAAAACTAAGCCCTTAGGACTTTAGCTTATAATTCCCTTTAATTAAATACATGGAATTCAAACTAGACCTTGACCTCTCCAACTAGCGCTTTGGCGGAGTCAAGAATGCCTGCAGCAAGGACCTCTCCGGTGAGCTACCTTGGGCCTCTGGTGACCTCCTCATTGATGCTTGGCGACTCCCAAAAATGCGTCAACTCATTCCAAGACTTGCTCCTCACTCTCTTTCACCTAACACCCAAGACGTCATTGTCATCCAAGTTAGCAACTCCATTATAAACTACGACACTAAACCACTGCTCTGCCTCACTTGCAACTGTGTCATTGCTCCTTATCACTGTCATGTCTTCCCGTAGTGTCGCCTCGTTCTATGTCGTCGTGGTGATGTTCACTGTTAGTCTTGATGACGGAAAACCCTAAAGTCACCACAACTCCTTTAATACCGCTGCAAGTCTTTGTAATTCTTCTAATGTTCACTTCGTTCAAGTTTCTTTTAGCATAGTAGCAGCCATTATGTGTTTCCATTTTCTTAACCCTAATTAGCTTAGGGTAGGTGTTAAAATGAAGAAAAATGATACTTTGACACTACATAAGGAGTTACACCCATTTGGCACTCCTACGTGTCAAATGGGTCCCGCTTGGCAAAGAGAGAGAACGGACTCTTTCATTTAGCTTACGTGATGTTTGTTTGTCATCTTCCAATGATTAATTTTGTCAATTGCAATTGGAAAAATGTAGAGTCAATTTTATAAGGAAGACAAAATATTCACCCTATTTCACTCATTTGTAGCTTGCATTAAAGAAGAGAGAACAAAAGAAAAGATAAACGTATATCGTTAGTTATACGCACGTATGTGATTAACTGTGCACGTATGTGGTTAACTGTGTAAGGAAAACAATGTCTATCAATTGGATTGCTTCATAACCCTTTTAAGGTTGAAGGATTCGACATCCAAAGTTAAACATGGGTGTTCGAATTGTCACCCTCGCTAACCACATAAATGAACACAGCTAACCACTACCATGTCAGTGTCATTTATTCTAAACTAGGCCGAATTTCCAAGGTAGAACCCATGTATTCAAAGGCCATGATAGTTAACCACATACGTGCACATAGCTAACCACCTTGATAAGGGTTTCATGATTTGACGCGTAAGGGCTTGCACGTTGAGCTGGATGGACGAAAAATGGAATGAAATTGTTCACACATGACTAAGAACTGGATTGGTTCACAAATATTTTTTTATTGAAGGATTCGACATCCAAAGTTAAACATGGGTGTTTTAATTATCACCCTGGCAAACCACATAAATGAACACAGCTAACCACTACCATGTTAGTGTTATTTATTGTAAATTTGGCCAAATTTCCAAGGTAGAACCCATATATTCAAAAGCTAGGACAGTTAACCACATATGTGCACATAGCTAACCACCTTCATAAGGTTTAATCTTTTTGACACGCTGGGGCTTGCATGTGGAGCTGGAGGTAGGGGAAATGGAACGAAAAATTGTCCAGACATGATTAAGAAGGGGATTGATTCATAAACATTTTTAGGTTGACGGATTCGACATCCAAAGTTAAACATGGGTGTTCGAATTGTCACCCTCGCTAACCACATAAATGAACACAGCTAACCACTACCATATTAGTGTCATTTATTCTAAACTAGGCCGAATTTCCAAGGTAGAACCCATGTATTCAATGGCCATGATAGTTAACCACGTACGTGCCCATAGCTAACCACCTTGATAAGGGTTTCATGATTTGATACGCAGGGGCTTGCACGTTGAGCTGGATGGACGAAAAATGGAACGAAATTATTCACACATGACTAAGAACTGGATTGGTTCACAAATATTTTTTTTATTGAAGAATTTGACATCCAAAGTTAAACATGGGTGTTTTAATTATTACCCTGGCAAACCACATAAATGAACACAGCTAACTACTACCATGTCAGTGTCACTTTTTGTAAACTTGGCCGAATTTCCATGGTAGAACCCATGTATTCAAAGGCTAGGACAGTTAACTGCACACGTGTACATAGTTAACCACCTTGATAATGTTTCATCTTTTTGACACGCTGGGGCTTGCACATTGAGCTGGAGGGAGGAGAAATGGAACGAAAAATTGTTCAGACATGATTAAGACGGGGATTGATTCATAAACATTTTTAGGATGAAGGATTCGACATCCAAACTTAAACAGGGGTGTTCGAATTGTCACCCTGGAAAACCACATAAATGAACGCAACTAACTACTACCATGGCATTGTCATTTATTGTAAACTTGGCCGAATTTCCAACGTGGAACCCATGTATTCAAAGGCTAGGACAGTTAACCACATAGCTAACCACCTTGATAAGTTTTCATCATTTCACATGCAGGGCCTTGCCGGTTGAGCTGGATGGATGACAAATGGAACGAAATTATTCACACATGACTAAGAACTGGATTGGTTCACAAACATTTTGATGTTGAAGGAATCGACATCCAAAATTAAACATGGGTGTTCGAATTGTCACCCTGGCAAACCACATAAATGAACACAATTAACCACTAGCATGTCAATGTCATTTATTGTAAACTAGGCTGAATTTCCAAGGTAGAATCCATGTATTCAAAGGCCAGGACAGTTAACCACATACGTGAATATAGCTAACCACCTTGATAAGGATTCCATGATTTGACAAGCAGGGACTTACACGTTGAGCTGGATGGAGGAGAAATTGAAAGAAAAATTTTCAAACATGACTAAGAATTAGATTGGTTTGCAAACATTTTGAGGTTGAAGGATTCGAAATCCAAAGTTAAACAAGGGTGTTCGAATTGTCACCCTGGCAAACGACATAAATGAACACTGCTAACCACTACCATGTCAGTGTCATTTTTTGTAAACTTGGCCGAATTTCTAAGGTAGAACCCATGTATTCAAAGGCCAGGATCGTTAACCACATACATGCACATAGCTAACCACCTTGATAAGGTTTGATCTTTTTGACACACTAGGGCTTGCACATTGGGCTGGAGGGAGGAGAAATGGAACGAAAAATTGTTCAGACATGATTAAGAACTGGATTGGTTCATAAACATTTTTAGGTTTAAGGATTTGACATCCAAAGTTAAACATGGGTGTTAGAAATGTCACCTTGGAAAACCACATAAATGAACATAGCTAACCACTACCATGTCAGTGTCATTTTTTGTAAACTTGGCCGAATTTCCAAGGTAGAACCCATGTATTCAAAGGCCAGGACAGTTAATTACATACGTGCACATAGCTAACCACATACGTTCATCTTTTTCTCTGTTCTCTCTCCTTCAATGCAAGCTACGAATGAGTGAAATGGGGGAAGATTTTGTTTTCCCTCTCAAATTAACGCTACCTTTTCCAATTGCAATTGACTGAATAAACCCTTGGAAGACGACAAATGAACATCACGTAAGCCAAACGAAAGAACACATTCTCTCTCTTTGTTAAGCGGGACCCATTTAACACTTGGGAGTGTCAAATGGGTGTAACTCCTTCAGTAGTGTCAAAGTATCATTTTCCTGAAATGTATAGGTATTAGTAGGTTTAATTTGGGCTTAAGCCCGTTTATTGTCTATAGAAAAATATGGTAAGACGAATTCTTCCTACATGTCCATGATCTCGTCCTGCACCTCTATATTAGACTTGAAAAGTCTTCTTTAGTATAAAATTTCGTAACCCCATAATACCCTCCACCTCCTTCACTTTCATTTTCCGTTTCAAGCTTCATCATGGTAGTTGTCCTTAGCGTTAGTTCATATGAATGATATAATATTTTTTTTTCAGGGGGCAAAAGGTATGAGAAGCTTTGACACGAGACTTGAGATAGAAGAAAAGAAATTGGGATATGAATGATCCAATTACTAGGAGGGCGTGAAAAGGAAGGGAAGGACTATGAAGGGTATGGGACACAACATTAAACAACCACCGATGATGTCTATGTAGAATTTGAGGTAGGGAAGGGCTTTGTTTATCTTCAATGGATATTTCAGCCTTGAGGTTATCCATAACCTTTGGTGACAATGCCCTTTCAATCTTTGTGCCTGTGCCATTCACAGCCATCTCCTTTTCTATGTGAAAGCAGTAGCTCTCAAATACTCCAGAGCTGACAACAACTCTAAAATCCAACAGAAAGAATAACTCTAACTCAAGCTTGTTCAATTCAACATTGCTCACTCCTCATACTCGTGCATAAACGGCGTTGTTATAATGTCTACAACTCACAAAAGCAAAGAATAAGGCACTATAGTAGACAACCGGAGTAAAGACAATAAAGCTTTTGTCTAATTGTAGGTTCGTGAAAGTGTAAGCTATTAAACTATATAACAAGTAAAATTAGTTAAATCAAAACTCATCTTCACATCAGTGCTTCTCAACACCATATCTTATGTAAAATGCATAACATCAAAGGTTTTCATTTAGACCATCTAATGTCAGGGTAGTGTTTATCTGTAATTTCTCACAATATGAAGAAATGAAACTTAAATGCAATTTAAAGCATGCATAACATAAATGGTATTTGGAATTATTCAAGGCAATTAGCCCATAATCATAAGTAAATGTCACCAGGAAGAAATGGAGCAGGGACTCACTCCTCATCCAGCATCTTGGAAGCGACCATTGTAGTTTTTTTTGTATATCGGACCTACCCCATCCAGTATACAAAAAGATAAAAAATTACATACCGGATGTTGTCCACCCATTGGTCATCCAGTATGTAATTTTTTATCCTTTTAATATCGGATGGGATTGGATCCGGTTTACAAATTATATATCGGATTCCACCCCTCTCAATTTTCATCCGGTTTACATTTTGTATACCGGATGTCGGATCATCCGATTTACATTTTCTAAAAATTTATATATCGGATTACTTTGTCCGATGATTTGATGGATTTCAAAATATGCTATTCAAAATCGACGAAAACCAAAAATCTTACCTCACAGTCGTTCCACACCCGTCACTAATGGAAAACCTTCTCTACTGTTTAATCACACACTCAACCTTGCATAACACCACTATCGATGATCAATTTCGGCGAGAACGATTCAGACCTTCACTGTGCTTACTTTATATCAGAAGATGTCATACCCTTTTTCGTCATTTCCGTAAGGGTATTATTGGAGTTTTAGATTATATCAAGGTGCAGGATGAGATCATGGAGGTGCAGGAATAATTCATCATATGGTAATTGACAGTGTGGAACGTGAGAGTACATAATAGAAAAGAGAGCGAGAAAGAAGAAATTGGTAATGGCTCAGGCGAAAAAGAAACATATAACTTTTACTTAAAAATAAAAATAAAAATATATAAGAATATTGATGTTGGTACTGGTGCAAAACTGGATAATAGAGTGATAAGAAATGAGACGTTGCAGTGGAGTGTGAAAGTGAGCAATAGAATTTTGTGCTTAGAAAAATGAAATTGATTTGGGCTTAGCCGGTTTTGGTCCATTTGTTTGACATTGATTATTAAAAGGGAGAATGAGTCAAAGAGTGAAGTTGGAATAAAGATGAAGCATTTGGGCAGATTTAGTGTATTGTGCCTGGCTCGTTTTGATCTTTAGACTTTTGACTAATGATTGGAAAAGAGAAGGAAAAGAGTGAAATGATTCTGAAAAGGAAAAAAGAAAAAGAGGGAGCTGACGTGAAATTGTTTTTTTTTCTTTTATATTTTTTTTAGTTTTAATTTTTTTTTTATTTTCTTCTCTTAATAAATAATAAAAAATAATATTTTTCTTTTCTTTCTTTAGGCTTAAATGAACAATGAATAAGGTGAGATGTGTTCTGGTGCAGTTGTAAATAAAAAAAAAAAAAAGATGATGTTGGCATTGAATTAATTGAGCTTGAATGAATTGGGCAAAGGTTTTTTTTATGTGAATTAAGTGAATGGAGCGTTGAGTTCGTGAGTGAATTAATATATATATATATATATATACTTGTGGCACCTAATGTTAATAAATAACTAATAATAAAAAGGATCTAATTAAGTTGTGATGCAACTTAATTATTTTTGGACTTATTTTATTATTGTTTTATTTTATTATTTTTTTAAAAAATGGAACTTTTAGTTTTTTATATAAAGTCTTTCTCTTGTCTTTACTTAAATATTTTTTTCAAATGATCATACAATTCATGTAAATTTTTTTTTAAATAAATTTTTTGTTAAACTTCTAAATGATTGTTCGCGTTATATATGGATTTAATTCGAAAAGTTTTAATTTCATTTGGATTATCAAAAGGTCCAAAAATGAAAAATTTTAAAAATATTAAAAATTAAAAAAATATGAAAAAATATAAAATTTTCAATTAAATTCCTAAAATGACCACTCGCGTCATAGATGGATTTAATTCGAAAAGTTTTAATGTTATTTGGATTATTAAAGGGTCGTACGCGTCTAGCAATATCTAATATGAAGTTTAATTTTAAAAAAATAATAATAATATAAAATTTCAAAAAATAAAAAACATCAAATTTTCCAAAACAACCCATCTTTCTTTTAGAACTACGTGAAGCCTGATTTTATATCATAAATAGAAATACAGGAACAAGGTCGATCCTTGTCAGGTCCTTTAATTTAAAAATTATTATTTTTGTTCTTATTTGCATTTTATTTCTATTTTTGAGAAAAATAAACATTTAATAAACCACATTTGATTTTCTCATTTAATTAAAGGTATTATCCTAGGACAGGTGTTGGGGACACTAATACCTTCCCCACGCGTAATCGACTCCTGAATCCATCTCTGGTTTGCAAATGATTCTTTTTCCTTTTCTTTGCTTTTCCATAATAAACTATGGTGGCGACTCCATCTTTCTTTCATTTCACTCCATATTTTCAATTATTTTTAGATCGTTGTCCGCCGTCGTCGACGAGGTCGTGACAACTATTATACGTGTTCATTCCACCATGAGTGGCTAAAGCTTTTACTCAATCTAATCCCTAGAGGTTCTCCCATTTTCGTGTATCCCTAGGTTCGTGTTTTGTATTGTTTTTCCGCAATTACCTGCTCATTTGATGTTTTAATTTGATTGTTGAATTTAATGGTTGGATTGACTCTGTAAATGAAAGAATACAATTCAACTGGAATGTATTATGGAGTTCCCCAATCAGAATCAAGTCGAACCGATGATGTTGCTCACCATGCGATTGCATTGCTTTGGCACACTAGGTATTCGATAAAATGCTTCGCGATTGTGAAGTGTTCAGGATGTTAAATAAATGTAGGTGTTAAAGTAAGTATTTGGCCTAAGTTCAAGAGGGGGGGGTGAATTGAACCCTTTTTGAATCTTTTCGAAATTTGCTTTTCAATGTGAGAATACAAAGTCTTTAAAGAAACTTAGACTGAAATCTACAAAGGTTCAAACAATTTACAAATATG